>Ga0049113_10000019_pt1 | contig 39459 bp, 30 predicted proteins | sample WorMettanBELIZE1_FD_55214 | JGI IMG/M metagenome (GOLD analysis project Ga0049113, IMG submission 55214) | Marine gutless worms symbiont microbial communities from Max Planck institute for Marine Microbiology, Germany - Olavius tantulus BELIZE.1 | ecosystem: Host-associated > Annelida >... | reverse complement strand
TTTTTTGCGGTGGCACTTGAATCGTCCAACGGTCAGTGAATTTGCGCCAAATACCCACATGGCCAACACGTTGGACGAGAGTCTGACAGCTGATTCAGATTTCAAACTCTCTATAGGGGAAACTCGCGTATCAGCTTTCCAATAGTCTGTCAACGGTCTGCGAGGGTACCGATATCTTCTTCTCAATCCTGATCCCACGGCTCCTGGGGCCAGGCCGATCTGCTGTCGTCAATGCGTTTCCCGATGCGACCGTTTTTTTATTTCTCCGATTGGAAAACGCCTCAATGATGTCTTCTATCGCCATAGCGCTGAGTACATAGAGCGGGAGAAATGTCGGAGCCACTAATCGCCATCCATATATCCAGGGCCTGGTGAGGATCAACACGGCATCAATCATACCAATCCACAGAAGAAGGAGCACCATTTCCCGGCGGATGTTTTTTCTCCTGCCGCGTATAAGGCCATACACCGAATACAGAGCGAGCAGGGTGGGGATAAAAACGAAAAACTTGATTTCATTGCGATTGAGTGTATGGAAGCCGAAAACATACGCGGCTTTTCGAAACAAGCCCATTGAAAAAGCGCCCGGATCGGTAATCGCATAGTCTATCACAGCGGGAATGAGCTCATCATCGGGGGGTTGTGTCTGGCCCTGGGGATGATTGTCGAGCCAGATATTGACGGGCCCATTGGATGCAACAAGCTGAAATTTTCCACTCATGGCAATGTTTCTCAACCCAATGGGCAGCAATACAAGAAAGACAATGACGGAAAAGCTGGTCGTGCGTAGAAATTTTTTAACGTTTTCCGGATGTTGTCAGAAAGATCCATCCCATGGCAACAGGAATAAATGGGACGAAGTTCGCACGTATGGTCGTTGCCATGCCCAAAAACGCACCGGCGAACAGAAGATGACGGTTGGATCCGGATCTTCCATAGAGAATTAGAAAATAGAGCATACAGGCGCTCGACAGAACACCGGTGGTCGTATCGAGTAAGCTGGTGGCATAAATTTACAGGCCGAAAAGGATGGCTTGGACAGATACGAGGAGACCGNCCCTATGACCATATAACTTCGAACACCCAAAATAGGAGGCAATGATGGTTAAGATCATGATGAAATGTTGGGCGTATATGATGTTGGTGACACTTTCGCCTACGAACAGGTGCATTCCGGCTAACAGGTATCGATACAGCGGCATATAATAATAGGGTCCCTTACCGGTGTGGCCAATATCCAAGAGATCCCCAGACAGAATATTGCGCGCCATGGATTCATATGTAAGCCAGTCATCGCCTCCAGATAAAATTTCTGCCCAGGGATCATCCATTCCATTCATGTGGCGATCCAGGCCGATAACGAACATCGATAAAACGACAATCGAAAAAATTATCGTTCGCCTGCGCGACCAGAATTCTTTTATCGGCTTTCTCCGATATGTCCACGCCATGCCGGTCAACATCGCCAGCCATGCTAGATGAAGGCCAAATGTTCCGATGCGAAGTGCCTTATTTCTGACGTTCGATCCATTTTCAGATAAAGCGAATCGTGAAGCAGGTACCGCCGCCACATCTCCTTTTTTCGTAATCCAGCCTAGCAGAAGTTTACGCGCTTCACGACTTTTGTGGGAATATCGCATGGTGATCGCATGAAAACCCGGTTTCAATTCAAAATTTACCGGCGATCCGGATAGCGATGTGCCGAGATTCCGGCCATTAATTATAATATCGGCATAATCCTGAGCGATTAAAGTGAACCTTTTCGGGTCGTCCTCGCCTACGTAAAGGTATCCTTTCCATTTGGCACTGAACTGAAAGTGCAGTCTTTTGTATATCTGATCCCCATACCAATTGTACTTGACGCTATTGGCGAAGTGGAGGGGGAAATAATTGCAAAAAAGAGAATAGCTTGCTGAGCAAAAATCTAACTTGGTATCGATACGGGTGGCTTTTTCTCTGATGCTCTTATGGGGCCAGGAGATTTCGTGGGGTCCATTCCATTCGGGATTGGCAAAGTACTGACCGTAGAGTCCCTGAGGCACCCATGCCAGTCCCAGGATCACTTTGAATGCAGCCAGCGCAAGGAAGACGCCGGCGGCGATTGTCGCATTTCTCGATTTTATTAGGGAGACAGGGANCACGTAGAGAGAAAAGAAAAGAATGAGCAGACCAATGAAATCATAGCGGGTGATAAACATGGCCGGTTCACCGGCCACATTCAATCTTCCGGGGACAATCCAAAAAAGCGCCCCTGCTATCGCCAACCAGTGTTTCATTAATCGTATCCCAAAAAAGCCAGACTAATATTAAAGTGGGGGTCGGTTGTCAAGGCGATTTACATTCTGTGGTTGTAATATATCGAAAAACCAGTATTTTATTGGCTGTCCGCCTAACCGGCAGGAAGCACTCATTGGAAAAAACCATCCTCTGTTACTCCGATCGTTGTTACACGGACTGTAACCTCTATATTTGCTTTCACTACTCTATCGCGCCTTACCCCTGGATGTGTGAGGAGTTCAGGTAATAAAGGGCCCGGAGCCTTAAAAATCATGGGCTGCGCAACAGCTGGATCGAATCAGAGTAAGGGGCTCAACTCAACTTTATGATCCTTTTGTAAAATCGCGCAGCGATTTTACTCGCCGATAATCTTCACCAAGACCCTTTTTCTTCGGCGCCCGTCGAACTCGCCGTAGAAAATCCGCTCCCAGGTTCCGAAATCAAGCCGGCCGTTGGTAATGGCCACGACCACCTCACGGCCCATGATCTGGCGTTTCATGTGCGCATCGGCATTGTCTTCGCCCACATTATGGCGATACTGGTTGACGGGCTCATGGGGGGCCAGCTTTTCCAGCCAAACGTCATAATCATGATGCAGGCCGGATTCGTCGTCATTGATGAAGACGGATGCAGTGATATGCATCGCGTTTACCAGGACCAAGCCTTCCGTGATACCGCTGTCGTTGAGGCATGCTTCGACCTGTGGGGTAATATTGATCAACGCCCGCCGGGTGGGCACCTCGAACCAGAGTTCTTTGCGATAGGATTTCATGTTTACTCCCCATACCGTTAAATCTTAGCTTTACATTTTTTTAAGACGGAAATCATGCACATATTATCGTGGTAGATTTAGGGTTCAAGGGGCCAAGGGGCCAAGGGGGCGAGTGAAGGGCTGAAAAGACTTAGGGTGTCCAATGATTGAAAGGGCGACTAGGATACCTCAACCCCAGCCCTGCAACGAAGGTCTAAATAATTGATCTATCATCAACCAAACCCTTGAATCCTTGGACCCTATTGAAACCATCGACACCGTCGCGATGGCCTGGGGGCTTACCGAAGCAAAACCGGTGATGAGGCGCTCCTGCTATTTCAACCTCGCCCCCAACGCTCTGGCCTCCGCCAGATACGTACCCGCTTCGCATTCCATGAGTATATCGATGGCCGAGATAATGGATGTCCTGGCCAATTCGGTCTTCCCCTGGAAATGATACAAGTGACTCAGGCCCATGTACGCCTGGCCGAGAATTCCCATGGCACCCATGGAATTGGCGACCTGAATGGCCCGCTGGTAGTGGGCTTCCGCCTGGTGGGCGGCGCTTGCCGATGACTTGATCAGAAACCCGAAACTGCGAAAGATGGTTGAAATGGACGCCCGGGGTTTGGCCCGGGTCATACCCAGAAAAATGTCGCCAAGAATCAGCTCCGAGAATCCGTACCGCAGACGGGCATCGTTTTTGAGCCACGACAACTGCAATATCTGAATCTGCTCAATCCCCTCTTTGAGTCGTCCCTCGGCCACGGTGACCATCGCCAAATAGACTTGCGCAGGACTGCCCAGCACTTCACAGCCGTGATGCCAGGAGTGCTCCACCACTTCCTGTAGCAGCGNTTTGGCTTCCTCATACTGGCCGCAGGAGACGTGGCTCAAGCCAAGGAACAGCTTGGGAAGTTCTGCGTAGATCGGATCGGCAGATGATTCTACAGCTTTAAGATTGCTGCGAATGGCCTCCGCAAAATTGCCTTCCGACAGAAATCCCCAACCGTGTACAATATGCCCCCAGGTGATNCCCCGGATATTGGCGTGTTCTTCGCCGTAAGCCTGAAGCCCCCGTCCGGCCTCGTGGATTTTGGTGCTCAGGCCCTTGGCCCAGTTGATAAACCCGAAGGCATCCAGTGACTGATAGAAGGGATAATGATCCGTCTCAAATTTGTCCGCCAGGGCCAGGGCCGACTCCGAATGGGCAATTGCTTCATTGAACATTCCCAGCTCGATGCAGATCCAAGGCAGCCATGAACACGTATAGCCCTGCAGCCGTTCACTGCCGATGTCTTTGGCGATACCCAAAGCCCGCTGCAACTTGCCGTAGGCTTCTCTCAGCTTTTCGCGACCCCATTTGGCGATCCCAAGGCCGACCAGGAACATGCCTCGGATTTCTCTGTCGGCGATGGACTCGGCAAGTTCCATGTGCTCTTCAAGGAGGTTTTCTAGCTCCTGGAACCGACCCCGATAATAGAACACCGGTACCCACTTGTTCAGCACGTCGATGAGCAGACCGTCTTCTGCCGCGGATCGGTTTGAAAGACCTACCAGTAAACTCAGCGCCTCCATGTATTGAAGGTGGGCCGCTTCAGCGGCGTGTTGCTTGAGGCTTCTTCCCCCGGNCCGTGTCAGGTAGTCAATCGCTTTATGCAGGGATCGGCCCTTCTTAAAATGAAACGCCAGGGTTTCAAAAAATTCGCCGGGGTCTTCTGTGTATAGGGCTTCTATTTTACGACCGATACGTTCGTGGATTTCCTGACGCTCGGTTTTCAGTAGCCCCGAATAGACGATGTCGCGGGTCAGGCTGTGTTTGAACTCATAGTGCATATCCGGTGGATTCGATGCGACCCGAATCAGATCGAGCCCTTCAAGCTCGTCGAGGCTGGTTTTTAAATGCTCACGGTGAAGGGTGATATTCTCTAAAATATCGAGCCCGAAGGTTCGTCCGACCACCGATGCCTCCTGGNGAATATGCTTCATTTCGGGTCGGAGGCGATCCAGCCGGGCAGAAATGACGCCGTTGACGGTTCGGGCAATCTCCGATTTTCGGATCGGTCGGACCAGGTTCCATGAACCCCTGGATTGGTGCAGCATCTCCGATTCGATGAGGGAATTCATCATTTCTTCCAGGTAGAAGGGATTTCCACCGATATGTTCCTCTATAAAGCTTACCAGCCCGGAAGGTACCTGTTCGGTGCGCAGCATGGAGCTCACCATGTGCTGGGTATCCGTGGGGGCCAAATCGTTCATGCGGATTTCCTGATGGGGAAGATGACTTTTTCCTGTCAGTTGCCGGCGGATTGGGGCAAAAGGCGGTCGATAGGCCACCAGAAACAGGGCCGGATAATCAAATTCCGACAGCATGGTCTGAAGGAGTTCCATCGTCGATGGATCCGCCCATTGAAGATCTTCCATGCAGATGATGGTCGGCTGCTTCCGTGCGACCGCTTCGCAGAATGTTCGAATGGCCTCCAGAAACCCGGATTTCCACTCTTCCGGATTAACCTCCTCAGCACCCGCAGCATCGGAAAATAGCCCTTCCAGGTAGCGTGTGATCTCATCACTTTCGATATATCTGGCAACACCGGTTACCACTTTATTCCGGATGGTCTCCGGTGTGTCTCCCTCGAGAATTTGAAAATAGCGTTGGAGAAGATCAATGATCGGAAAATAATGGATGTTTCGGGCATAGGCGTAGGCGTATCCCTCACACCAGTGTATCACATCCAGGTTCAGAGCCGCCTTGAATTCGGCTACTAGACGGCTTTTGCCGGTTCCGGCATTGCCGCATATGGAGATAACACCCCCTTTCCCCTGTCGGAGATCGGCGGCAGCGGCCAACAGCCTGTCGAGTTCCGATTGCCTGCCGACAAAGTCGGCTCGAATCCTTGAGGCGGTGTGTGCGTTGGGCGGTTTCTCCTTCTGGGCGAGGAACTTGTAGACGGGGATAGGGTTTATTTTTCCTGTGACATGACAGGATTCGAGAAATTCGAAGCTGAACAAGCCCACCGTTTGCTGATAGGTTTCCTGACCGACGAGGATGTCCCCAGGCTGTGCTATGCCTTGTAACTGTTCCGCCAGATTGACGGCATCCTTGATTTGCCCGTTGACGAGGGGATCTCTGGGGTGACCCTCACTGTCTACCAGACCGGTGTGGATGCCGGTTTTAATCGCCANATCATCCCCGGTGCGCTGTTGAAGGTGATTGCCTATTCCGCCAACCGTGTCATGGATTTCTCTGGCGGCCTGCACGGCCCGGACCGCATCGTCGTCGTGGGGTGTCGGTGTGCCGAATACGGCCACCATTTCATCGCCAAAAAATCGTTCAACAGTCCCTGAATACTTTTGGACTATTCTGGCAGCTTCGGCAAAGATGCGGCCCATCAATGGTTTGACGTCTTCAGGATCGATCGTCTCCGTGAGGCGTGTGTACCCTGGAAGGGTTGAGAAAAGAACGGTGGCATATTTTTATTCGGTTTCGAAGGGGATGGGTGGCGGACCGCCATAATGGACGTATTCGAGGCTTGCGCCGCACTGACCGCAGAATCGGAAGGTGTCCGGGTTGTCGAACAAGCACTGCTGGCATTTCATCGTGGATGGCCTTTTTTATAGGTCGGCCGGGAAGCGGCTTGGCAGGTGCATCTGCGGCAGCTCGATACGGTTGTCAGTTTGGTAATTTTCCATAGCGAAAATGGGATCTTATGTCAATTTTAGGATATTATCGGTGACTGCCAGACAATGGGAGAAAACGATCCATCACGTGTGCAGAAGGAATTTGTGCCCTCTTTCTTTAAATGTATATCGGATTGTCGGGCCGAACGGAACCGATTACCGAAAGTAATTGACAAACACGCCGGACCTGCGCTAAAGGGTTGTCCGTGATTTTGATGATCGCCTTGGCGGAAGTTTTTACTGTTTAATTTCAAAATCTTATCGTTTATAAAACCTCCCTNCGGCAAGTCGCCGGTACCCTCTTCCACCTTTTCCGCCACATCCCAAAAAAAGGATTGACAGAATCTGAGAATCTTGACTAAAGAGATCGGAAAGTTTACCGACCTTAAGAATCAAGAAACATCCCGATCAAAAAAATCAAGAAAGGGATTATGTTCAGGCCGCATAAAAGAGATCAGTACGCCCTGCGAGCCATTTTCGAGCTGGCCAAACGCAGGGGTACCGGACCCACCAAAATCTCCAAAATTGCCAGCGCCCAACGGATTCCCGTGCGCTTTCTCGAAGTTATTTTGAGTCAACTTAAAGGGAGCGGTCTGGTCGCCTCGAAGCGGGGCTTTTACGGCGGCTACGCCCTGGTGAGAGACCCCGGGGAAATCACCGTTGGCGATATTTTCCGCTTCATGAGGGGAGAGAAAAACAATGTCCTGTGTGTGGCCGGGGATTCGGACGCCCACTGTCCCTTTTATGGGAACTGTGCCCTGGCACCGTTATGGAACCGGGTACAGGCGGCGATTTATGATATTTACGACAACACCACGATTCAGGATTTGATGAATAATGAAAACGGCGGAACCGAATCTTCGGTCGCCGATGAATTGGTGAACAGGGCAACGATCGACAAACCGAACGGATAGGAACCCTTCGTATGGAAAAGAGCACGTTTAGGTGGATTGGTATCCTGGCTGGGGTTTTCATCGCCATGGTCTTCAGCATCAAGGCGGTCGGCGTGGAGCGCCTTTCGGCGGTTACAGAGCCGCCCCGAGCCGATGTGATTACCCTTGATGCAATGAAGGTCTTCGGTTCCCTGAGCCGTCCGCCGGTGGAATTTCTACACGACCGGCATACCGAGGCTCTGGAAAAGAAAAATAAGGACTGCCTTTCCTGCCATTTGAAAAAGGATGATGTGCAATCGACGAAATTCATGCGGACCGGAGAGTTAGGACAGCAAGCGCTCATGGATCTCTACCACCTGAATTGCATCGCCTGCCATCGGGACACCACCGCTGCGGGGGAAAAGAGCGGCCCGGTCGTCTGCGGCAATTGCCATTCCGGAACCAGTGATGTGGTGTCGGTCAGCAAACCCATGGGCATGGATCGTTCTCTTCACTTCCGCCATGTCAAGGCCCAAAACAAGAAGTGTGAGACCTGTCATCATGTGTACGATGAGCAGACCAAAAAGCTGGTGTATGCGAAGGGCAAAGAAGGCACCTGCCGTTACTGCCACGGAGAGGAAACGGTTGAGAATCGGATTTCCATGAGAGAAGCCTCTCATCTGTCCTGTGTNGCCTGTCATCAGCGCTTGGAAGCCAAGAAGAAAAAAGCCGGTCCGATCCAGTGCAGCGGATGCCACGATCCGCTAGAGCAACAGATGATCGAACGACTGGCGACGATCCCGAGGGTGGAGCGAAACCATCCGGACCAGGTATTTGTCAAAACCGGCGTCCGACCCAACCCCGGGGAAGATAGAGCCCTCCGGATGAACCTGGTACCGTTTAATCACAAAGCCCATGAGACCTACAACGACACTTGCCGCGTCTGTCATCATGCCGAGATGACATCCTGCAGTGAATGTCATGTGATCGGCGGTTCGGAAAAGGGGAACTACATCAATCTCCAGATGGCGTTTCATCAGCTTCGAAATGAACAGAGTTGTCTGGGCTGCCACGATTACAAGCAGAACGAAAAGGCCTGTATCGGGTGCCACAGAGTGATCCCAAAAGTTCGAAAACAGGATACGGAATCCTGTCTGGCCTGCCATATGACGCCTCCGGCCGGCATTCCGGTCGAGGAACTCCGTCCCGACAACAAAACACTCGCCGCGCAGATGCTCAAAGATCGGGAACCGACAGTAGAGGCCTATCCGCAAGCCGACATTCCGGAGACGGTCACGATCGGGGGTCTCTCCAATCTTTTCGAACCGGCCATTCTTCCCCATCGGAAGATCTTCAACGCATTGCTACAGGGAACCCGCGACAACGACCTGGCGAAATATTTCCACGACAATCCCGGCACCCTCTGCCAGGGCTGTCATCATCACAGTCCGCCGTCAAAAAAGCCGCCCAAATGCGCGAGCTGTCACGGGAAACCGTTTAATGAAAAAGATCTGTTCAAGCCCGGTCTGGCCGGTGCGTATCATCGGCAGTGCATGGAGTGCCATGCTGCCATGGACCTGAAAAAGCCGGATTCGAGAGAATGCGCATCCTGTCATAAGGAAAAGAAATAGATTCGCAATAACAGCGTGAGGTGACATCAATGACCATATCACGACGGAAGTTCTTAGGATGGCTTGGGGCTGCGGGATTGGGCACCACGATCGGCACTTCAGCCCGTGCAGCGGCCACAGGCGAATTCCCCGGACACCCGGGCAGCATGGGTGTGCTCCACGATACGTCCCTCTGTATCGGCTGCCGACTGTGTGAGAAGGCCTGCAACCAGGTCAACGAGCTGCCCAAGCCGGATCGCCCCTTCGACGATCTACAGGTCCTTGAAGAGCGGCGCAGAACCAAGGCCGGAGAATATACGGTGGTCAATAAATACGACTTTCCGGCCAACGGAGCGCGACCGGTGTTTCGTAAAAATCAGTGCAACCACTGCCTCGAGCCGGCGTGCGCGTCCGCCTGTTTTGTCCGCGCATTTACCAAAACTCCCAAAGGGCCGGTGACCTACGATGCCTCGGTCTGCGTCGGCTGCCGGTATTGTATGATTGCCTGTCCTTTTGAAATTCCGACCTACGAGTACAACGAAGCACTGACTCCCCGCATTCAAAAGTGCACCCTCTGTGCCCCGCGGTTGGCCAAGGGATTATTACCGGGTTGTGTCGAGATCTGCCCCACCGAAGCACTTTCCTTTGGCAGACGGGAAGATCTGTTGAAAATTGCCCGGGAACGGATCCGCCAGTTCCCGGATCGATATGTTCCCCATATTTATGGCGAGCATGAGATGGGCGGCACCAGTTGGCTGTATCTGTCTGCGGTACCGTTCAAAGACCTCGGTCTCCGGGAAGACCTGGGAACGACCCCGGCACCGCAACTCACCGCCGGGGCCCTGGGTTCGGTGCCGGTTATTGTGGGGATGTGGCCGGTGCTGTTGACCGGAATTTATGCCATATCGAAGCGGAAAGATAAGATCGCCGCCGAAGAGCAGGCCGAGGCTGTCGCCGAGGCAACCAAACTGGCCCAGGAGAATGCCCAGGCGGAGTTGGGCAAGGCCCTGGAACAGGCCAAGAAGGAACAGGAGACCATGGTAAAAATGGCCGTCAAGAAAGCTCTTGAAGAGGCCGAGGAAAAACAAAAGGCCGAGGCGGAGGGCGATGCGGGTGAATCCGGGACGTCCGAAGATACCGACAAGGCATAAAGGGAGGAAACCTGATGTCCAATGAAGGCGCAACAGCCGGCAAATTTCAAATGACTCCTTTCAATATGGTTGCCGGCGTCATCATACTCGTCGGCCTGATTGTGACGATCCTTCGATTTACCCAGGGGCTGGGGGGCGTTACCAATCTCAGCGACGACAACCCCTGGGGCATTTGGATCGGGTTTGATCTGCTGGTGGGTGTCGCTTTGGCTGCCGGCGGATTCGTCACTTCGNCCGCCGTCTACATTTTCGGAATGAAAAAGTACCATTCCGCCGTCCGTCCGGCCATCCTGACCGCGTTTCTCGGCTATGCCTTAGTGGTCCTGGCCCTGCACTACGATGTGGGCAGACCCTGGCGCCTGCCGTATCCGTTTATTGTGCAGAGNGGGACGTCTTCGGTGCTGTTTGAAGTGGGTGCCTGTGTGGCACTTTATCTCACGGTGCTTTTCATTGAATGGAGCCCGACCGCGATGGAGTGGTTGGGATTAAAGAAGATCCGTACCATCGTCATCAAACTGACACTGCTGCTGACTATTTTCGGCGTCATATTATCGACGCTCCATCAATCCTCTCTGGGTGCCCTGTTTCTGATTGCACCATCCAAACTGCACCCCCTCTGGTACTCGAAATATATTCCGATCTTCTTCTTTGTCTCGGCGGTGATCGCCGGGCTCTCCATGGTCATTTTCGAGAGTACCCTGTCCCACCGGTACTTTCATGACAAGATGGACGAAGCCCATCTGGCCGAAAGCCGGGGGGTGACACTGGGATTTGGAAAGGCGGCGGCCTATACGCTGGCCGGGTATTTTCTGCTCAAGGTTGTGGGAATTGCCGCCGACAACACCTGGCACTATCTGGCGACGGGTTATGGCGCCTGGTTCCTGGTGGAACTCTTCGGTTTTGTCGCCCTGCCGTGCTTTCTGTATGCGGTCGGGGTTCGGGAAAAGAACACGACCGTGATCCGGTGGGCGGCGATCTGGACAGTACTGGGTATTATTCTGAATCGATTCAACATTTCCCTGATTGCATTCAATTATCATCTGCCGTCATCGGAGCGGTATTTTCCCCATTGGATGGAGATCGTGATTTCTGTGTTTATCGTCACGGTGGGCCTTTTGCTGTTCCGGTTTATCGTCACCCGGATGCCGGTTTTTTACGAACAACCCGGATACGACGACGCTCATTGACAGGATCGTAAAGGAGATCTGATGGATATTTACACGCTGCAGGATTTTTTCACTTTTACCAAAGGGGTGATCTACATACTGGTCATCATCACTCTGATCGGGCTTGCCGGGTTCTGGCGGTTTCTGACTGAGAGGGACGACGACTGATATTCCGATTCACAATGAGTGATTCGGCTGCATTAACAGGAGCAACACTATCGGTTGCCGCCGGTGTGCCGGGAGCCGGCAACCCAACTCTTCACATGCAGGAGTAAACCATGTACGAACTGCTTACCGGACCCATGCTGTGGCTGTCTTTCGCCATTTTTTTCATCGGGTGCATTGTCCGGCTGGTGATGTACTTCAGAGGGCTTCACTGGCAGATGGACAGGGTCGCCTATACGGAGCACATGAGTTACGGGGTAAAGGGGGCCGTCCGGTCCATTTTTTTCTGGTTGATCCCTTACGGGACCCGGAGTTGGCGCGTGAATCCCTTTTTTACCATTGTTTTTTTCGTGTTTCACGTGGGACTGATCCTGACGCCGATCTTTCTGGTGGCCCATAACATCATTCTCAAGGAACGTTGGGGATTCAGACTCTGGACCATGTCCGAGACCACGGCTGACATGCTGACCATCGGTGTGATTGTGGCTGCCGTGTTTCTCGTTCTCAGACGGATCGCCATGCCCGAGGTCCGGCTCCTGACCACCCCCTACGACTATCTGGTGCTCCTGATCGCCACAGCACCCTTCATTACTGGATTTTTGGCGTTCCACCTGGTTCCCCCCAGTTACAACTTTTGGCTGTATTTACATATCATTACCGGGGAGATCATGCTGATCGCCATTCCCTTTACCAAGCTGTCCCACTTCGTCCTTTTCTTCGCCTCCCGGGCCCAGCTCGGGGCGGACTACGGCATCAAGCGGGGCGGCATGAAGGGAAGAAGTTTTCCATGGTAAGACAATCGATATTCCTCTAAATCAAAGGATTTGAACAATGCCGGAAGGAACGCTTTGCAACAAAAAGACGGTCGATACAAAGGAATATCTCGACGCACTGCTGGCCGACAAGAGCGGAAAGCAGTATTATGAAGAGATGAATCACCTGGAGGTCGATCATAAAGCCCTCTGGGGGATCCTCCAGAAGACATTCCGCTCCAGACTNAAAACGTGGCTGGAGATCTGTGCCCACTGCGGCCTCTGCGCCGAAAGCTGTTTTCATTACATGTCCAATAACAATGATCCGAAGCAGGTCCCGTCCTACAAGATCCAGTCGACACTCGGCGAAATTGTCCGAAGAAAGGGAAAGGTGGACAACGCCTTCATGCAGCATTGTATGGATGTGGCCTTTGCCCAGTGTTCCTGCTGCACCCGATGCGGTGTCTACTGCCCCTTTGGCATCGATATGGGGATCATGTTCAGCTATCTGAGAGGCCTGCTCTTTTCCCAGGGCTTTACCCCATGGGAGATGAAAATCGGGACCGGTATGCACCGGATCTTTCGGGCCCAGATGGACGTCACCAGCGAAGACTGGGTGGATACCTGTGAGTGGATGGCCGAGGAGTACGAAGAAGACTGGCCCGGCCTCAAGATTCCGGTGGATGTTCAAAATGCCGATATCATGTATACGGTAAACGCCAGGGAGCCCAAACACTACCCGGAAGATCTGGNCGAAGCGGCCATTTTATTCCATCTGGCGGGCGAAAACTGGACGGTACCCAGTGAAGGCTGGGAAGAGACCAGCCTGGCCATGTTTGCGGGTGACTGGGCCGCCTGTAAAATGCAGGTCGAAACCGTCTATGATGCCATGGAACGGCTCAAGCCGAAGCGGATGGTGGTCACCGAATGCGGCCATGCCTACCGGGCAACGGTTCTTGAAGGTCCTTACTGGGCGGGGCGAAAAACCGGCCAGACGCCTTCGGAAAGTATCCATTATGTCGAATGGGTNGCCGAAGCGTTGCGTACCGGCAAGCTNAAAATCGACCCCAGTAAAAAGATCAAAGAACCGGTGACCTACCAGGACTCCTGCAACTATGTCCGAAACGGCGGCCTGGGGCACTATGCCCGTGAAATCATGAGCTACATTGCGGAAGATTTCAGGGAAATGACCCCCACCAAGGAGCATAACTTCTGCTGTGGCGGCGGCGGGGGGCTCAACGGTATCGGGCGTTACCGCGAGGAGCGGAACATCGGTATGAAGGTCAAGCGGGATCAGATTCTGGAGACCGGTGCGAAGCTGGTGATCTCGCCGTGTCACAACTGTTGGGACGCCATTCGGGACATGGAAGAAATCTACCACATGGGAGTCCGCTGGACATTTCTGAAGCCGCTGCTGATCAGCATGGTGGAAGTCCCGGAGCATTTGAAGCCGGAAGAATAACCTGATAAGATAGTGTCTGTGGTATCAGGGGGATGCCGGGTCAGGTGNCAAACCCGGCCGGATTCGAATGAAACGGACCAGCGACCATGAATCGAATTGTCCTCAGCAGCGACGGGAGCATTGTCGCGGATGGACGGACCATCGAAACCGATGGGTTGGACTGCCTCGGGTTGAGAGTCGACCTGGAAGAGGGATACACGCTGCGAAGCTTTTTTTGGATGCTCGAGCGGTATGATCAGCTCACCAAGCTGAACCGTTTCATCCCTCAACAAATAGAAGAGTATCGCAATAGCCCGGATGCCGGCTGCCAATGGCCGGAGTTCGAAACGCTGCTACTGACCAAGACCGTGGAAATNGTGGGTTTTCCGGGCAAGCCGAAACTTGAGATGTATACATCCCTGGTGGGTAACGGTGGCAGCGAAACATCAGAGATCCGCAGCATTCAGCTGGAATATCTTCTAGATATGCCCATGCAATTGGGGCGGCTCAAGCATATTGTGTTCGGAGATAAAGTAGATCTGTTCGAGTTCGACACGATTTATACGCTTTTTGAATTCATCGACGGGATTGCATGGGAACTCAGTTTCCACGGAACGCCGAAGCAATGTCAACTAAGGAGATGATACATGTTTAAGAAAATTCTTTTTGCCACGACCGCTTCTCCCACCTGTGACAGTGCCGCGATGGTGGCGTTCGATCTCGAACTGAAATGGAACGCCAAACTGTATCTGTTCCATGTTTTAGGCCTGCCCACCCGAGGATACAGCCCTTTTGTGACCGATGTCCGGACCGGCGAAACGGAATCCGTGGATCCCGATTATCTGGAATGGGTGAAAGAAGAAATGCGCAATACCTACGACAAGTACCTTGAGGATAGCGACGCCGAGATCGATGCGGTCATCGGTAATCCCCACCGGGAGATATTGCGCAAGGCCAGGGCGGAAGATGTGGACCTGATTATTATGGGCGCCCACACCCGGGAAGAAGATATCGGTGCGACCCGGTATCGGTCCGTTGTCGGCAGCACCATGCAGAAAGTGGCTAAAGCCGCGCGGTGTCCCGTTGTCATCATCAGCCGGCCTTGCACCACCTGTTGGAAACTGTTCTCCCACATTCTGGTGGCCACCGATTTTTCCAAGGCCGCCATGTCGGCTTTTCGCTTTGGGGTCAAACTGGCCCGTGAGGTAAAAGCCGAACTGCATCTATTTCATGCCGTCGATATCGAGACGATAAACAACGGCAAGATATCCAGCCAGGAGGAAATCGNAGCGAAAATAGCGGCCGCACGGCAGCGTATCGATAAAGAATATGTTCCCTTATTAAAAGGTCTCAAGGGATACGATATTGAGATACGGGAGGGAACGCCCTATGTCGAAGTGCTGAAGCACGCCAGGGAGAAGCAGGCCGATTTGATCGTCATGGCTCACCATACGCGGGAGATCGATCCGGAGCTGGCCCTTCTCGGCAGTACCGTTGAACAGGTGGTGCTCAGGGCCTCCTGCCCGGTTACCAGTGTGAATCATCCGGATAAGGTGGCCGATGTCGCCTAGCCCGAACATTGCATGAACTCTTTTCAGCGTTCGGCTTCCCGCCGGATGCGGACACACCCGCCCCGGGGGGCCCGAACATACGCCATCGGCTCGTCCGACTACAAGCCTTCGGGGTGGGCACCAAAACCGTCATTGCCCCACCGGGACCGCCTATCCAAACATCCGATGAATTGCCTGGGCCATGAATCCTAAGACCATCCTGATCGTTGAAGATGAAATGGATATGCGGATTTTCCTGAAGACCGCCATGGAAACCAGCGGTTACCAGCCGATCCTGGCCCGGAATGGCCACGAAGGCTTTCAAAAGGCCCTGGACATAGTCCCCGATTTGATCGTGCTGGACGTTATGATGCCGGGTGAGGGCGGGGTGACCNTGTATCGACAACTCAAGACCGATGACGGTCTCCGGGACATCCCGGTGGTAATGTTGTCCGCCGTTGAGGAAGCAACCTACGACCACTACATTCATATGCTCAATATCCAAGCCGAAGGGCCCATTCCACCGCCGGATGCCTACGTGGAGAAACCCCCGGATCCGGAAGAGCTGCTGCAGGTGATCCGAGATCTTCTGGCCTGATATTAACGGCAAATGATTGGAACACAGGAAGCGCATGACACATTCCACGGAAAACGAGTTCACCCTGCTGCTAGTAGATGACGAAGAGGATATTCGCGACGTGCTCGGTATATTTTTGGGTGAACTGGGCTACCGCGTCCTGACCGCTGAAAACGGGAAGGTGGCCCTGGATATATTCCGCCGAGAGACGCCCCCCATTGTCCTCAGTGATATCAAGATGCCGGTGATGGACGGCATTGATCTTCTAAAAGCGATTAAAGAAGAGCATCCGGATACCGAAGTGATCATGATCACCGGACACGGTGACATGGAACTGGCCATTGAGAGCCTCAAACTCGAAGCCACTGATTTTATCACAAAACCGATCCATGAGGATGCCCTGGAAATTGCCCTGAAGCGGGCCATCGAGAAGATTTCCATGAGGCGACAGCTTCGGGAGTACACCGAGAACCTGGAACGCATGGTGGAAGAAAAGTCCGCCCGCCTGGTGCAAATCGAAAGGCAGTTGGCCGTGGGACAGGCCATCGAAGGGCTGGCTTCGGCCATGAGCGGCATTGCGGGAGATATGGAAGGCGGCCTCCGATACTTTGATGATATGCCCTGTTTTGTCGCCATTCACAATCGAGATCTGAAAGTACTGGAAACCAACCAACTCTTCCGNGAACGCCTTGGGGATAAAATCGGGGCCGATAGCTGGGAGATTTACAAAGACGGCGCACTGAATCATGGGGCCTGCCCGGTAGCAAAGACCTTTGAAACAGGAAAGGGGCAGCAATCCCGACAGACCATTCACGACCGTAGCGGCAGCCAGGTTCCCGTCATGGTTCACACCGCTCCAATTCGCGACAGGGATGGCCATCCGGAGCTTGTTCTGGAGATTTCCGCCGATATGTCCGAAGTGCAACGGCTCAAGGAGCAGCTTCGGATGACCCAGGAGCGTTTCCAGCAGTTATTCGACGAAGTTCCCTGTTATATTTCCGTCCGTGACCGGGAGTATCGCCTGACGGCGGCCAACCGGCTCTTCAAAGAAGATTTTGACCACGAGATGGGGACGACATGCTTTTCCCGGATCAAAGATGGGACCGGCCCTTGCGTGGATTGTCCGGTGAGGCGGACGTTCCAGGACGGCCAGCCCCACCAGGCGGAGATGGTCGTCACCGAACGATCCGGGTCACCCTACAATGTTCTCGTGTGGACGGCCCCCATCCGGGATGCTTCCCAAACCGTTCGCCAGGTGATGCTGATGGCAACCAATATTACGGAAATCCGAAGGCTCCAGGACCGGTTGTCCTCCCTGGGTCTTATGATGGGGTCTCTGTCCCATGCCATCAAAGGCCATCTGACCGGCTTGGATAGCGGGATGTATCAGCTTAACCGTGGATTTGCCGAAGACAACCGGGAGCAGATCCAGGAGGGTTGGGAGGTGGTGCAGCTCGTGGTCGGACGCCTGCGGAAGGTCGTCCTGGACATCCTGTATTACGCCAAAGAACGGGAACTCAACTGGGAACGGGTCGAAGCGAACCACTTTCTCGAGGACGTGGCCGGAAGCGTCCAATCGAAACTGGATCGCCATGGAATCAAGCTGACGTGCGATCTGGGTGCGGATGTTGGAGACATCGAGATTGATGCCGGTGTACTCCGGTCCGCCTTTGTCAGTTTCATCGAAAACGCCATCGAGGCCTGTCTGGAGGATACATCCAAAAAAGAGCACCGTATCCGGTTACGGACACGTTTGGTATCGGAAGAGGTCGTTTTTACGATCCAGGACAACGGCGTCGGCATGGAGGAGGCAGCCCTGAATAATGTATTCAGCCTTTTCTATTCGTCCAAAGGGAACAAAGGTACCGGACTCGGGCTGTTTGTGGCCAATAAAATCGTTCAAAAACACGGAGGTCGCATCCGCGCGGAATCCCAGCCAGGGGAAGGTTCGACCTTCACCGTCACGCTTCCAACCCGGATACCGGATTCCTTAAAGGAGGTAACACCGGATTCGGGGGAGGAGAGAAGGATGCTGTACTGCGCCTAATCCGCGCATCGCGTGAAATCTTTTCCAAAAATAATCCATAAAGACTATAATGCGATAGGCATCACCGGGTTTGTGCATGGTGTGCATCGGGAATGGCGTATATGAAGGGTTTACTGTACCATTTTAAAAGCAGACTTTTCGTTAAAATTATCTTTTTCGTCGGCATCACCCTTGTCGCCGGGGTCGTCACGTGGGCGTACTTCAATATCCAGTACCATAAGGAAAAGACCCGAAAGGAGATTACCGAACTGGCCGAGACGTTGAGCGATACCGTTATCCTGGGAACCCATTACGCCATGATGCTCAACTCCCGGGAAGACATCACCCAAATCATCAGCAACATGGGAAGGCAGAAAGAGATCCAGAACATCCGGATCTATAATAAAGAAGGCCAGATTAAATTCTCCAATCATCACGAAGAAATCGACCGGACCACCAACATCAAGGACGAGGCCTGCTATATTTGCCACCGCACCAGTCCACCCATCGTCAAACTCAAGCTTGCCGATCGGATTCGCATTTTTGAAGCCGAAAGAGGGACCCGATACCTGGGAATCATCAGCCCGATTCACAATGAACCGGGCTGCGCTTCCAATGAATGTCACGTCCACCCGGAAGACAAGAAAATTCTCGGAGCCCTGGACCTGGTAGTTTCCCTGGATAAAACCGACTCCGAACTGAGAGAATATGAAAATGGCATTGTCATCTTTGCCATTGTCGTATTTTTGGTCATCTCCACCATCGTGTTCATTATCGTCCAGAAATTCGTCAATAAGCCGATCCAGCTTCTTATCGATAATACGGAAAACATTGCCAAGGGAAATAACGCTCCCCAGGTGGAGCTGAACCAGTACGATGAAATGGGGCTGNTGGCCGATGCCATCAATAAAATGGGGGGAGAAATCCNGGAGTCCCAGGCGGAACTGAACCGGAAAAAGGATGAATACCAGACCCTGTTTGAGCAGGTTCCCTGTTACATTACGGTACAGGATAAAAATTACCGGTTGATTCAGTTCAACCGGGATTTTGAAACGACCTTTGACCCGAAACCGGGGGATTTCTGCTATTATGCCTACAAGGGCCGGGATGAAAAATGTGAAATCTGCCCGGTGGAAAAGACGTTTGAAGACGGAAAGTCCCATTCCAGCGAAGAGACCGGATTCTACAAGGACGGAACGCCTGCGTATTGGGTGGTGCGGACCACCCCCATCCGAAATGATGATGGCGAAATTGTCGCCGCCATGGAGATGTGCCTGGATATTACGCCCCGGAGGCTTCTGGAGGAAAAACTCGAGCAGTCCGAGAAGAACTACCATGCCATCTTCAACAACATCCCGAACCCCGTTTTCGTCGTNGATATCGATACCCTTCAGATACTCGACTGCAATGAGATGGTTCAGTCCGTTTACGACTATTCTCCTGAAGAACTGCTCAACACCCCCTTTCTCGACCTTTTTGCCAATTCCGAAGCCGAGGATTACGGCGAGAAGTTACGAAAAGGTGCCCCTCTCACCCAGGTCGCACACCGTGACAAAAACGGGCGTGTTCTGTCGGTCGACATCTGGGTGTCCGTATCGGTCTATTCCGGCCGGGAAGTGTTGCTGATTACTACCAGCGATATAACCCAGCGACTCGAGGCCGAACAGCAGCTGATCCATGCCGGAAAAATGGCCACCCTCGGTGAGATGGCCACCGGCGTTGCCCATGAACTGAATCAACCCCTGACCGTCATCAAAACTGCAAGCGCAGTCTTTTCCCGGCGATTCGGAGATTCCGGGGAGGGCGGGGATGAGACATTGGCGACCATGGCCGGAAAAGTCCGGAGCAACGTCGATCGCGCCACGAAAATCATCAATCACATGAGAGACTTCGCTCGAAAATCCGAAGTGCGCCGTCAAAAGCTGGACGTCAACGACGTGCTGGAGCGGGCCTTTGACATGTTCAGCCAGCAGTTCAAAGTCCGGGGTATCCAGGTCGAATGGCGCCTGGATAGGAGCCTGCCGGTCATAAATGCGGATCCGGATCGCCTGGAACAGGTGTTCACCAATCTTCTGGTCAATGCACGGGATGCCATTGAGGCGCGATGGGAAACCGATGCGGAGATCAATAAGGAAGGACGAATTACCATCGTCTCCCGAGGGACAAGATCAAAGGTTTTTGTCGAAATCTGTGATACCGGCATCGGAGTGTCGGAAGAATTTGCCGAGAAGATTTTCGAGCCCTTTTTTACAACCAAAGAAGTCGGAAAGGGAACCGGCATCGGTCTTTCCATCAGTTACGGCATCGTAAAAGAGTTCGGCGGAAATATCCGCTGTGTGCCGGCCAAAACAGAGGGCGCCTGCTTTGTGATGGAATTTCCAGCTGCGGAGTAATTGAATGGACGCAAAGATATTGCTCGTCGATGACGAAGAAGATATCCGGGAGGTGCTCCGGTTTTTCCTGACGGACATTGGCTATTCCGTATTAACGGCACCCAGCGGGAAAAAGGCTCTGGAGGTCTTGTCTTCCGAGAATCCTTCGGTGGTCCTATGCGATATCAAGATGCCGGAAATGGACGGCATCCAGGTGCTTCGACAGATCAAATCCGATGTCCCCGACACCGAAGTGATCATGATCACCGGGCACGGGGATATGGAGCTGGCGATCCAGTGCCTCCAGCTGGACGCCACGGACTTCATCACCAAACCCATTGAAGAGAGCGTTCTTGAGTTTTCCCTGAAACGGGCCATCGAGCGCTATGAAATGCGGCGGCAGCTCAGGGCATATACCGAGAAACTAGAGCAAATGGTCGAGGAAAAGTCTCGGCAATTGATCGATGCCGAACGGATGGCTGCCATTGGGGAAACGGTGGCCGGATTGTCACACTCCATAAAGAATATCGCCGGGAGTCTAAAGGGGGGGCTGTTCGTTATTGAAAAAGGGTTGGAACTGGACAACAAAGAATATCTTCAGCAGGGATGGCAACTGGTTCGGCGCAACGTCGACAACATCCGTAATCTGTCCATGGACCTTCTCAACTACGGTAAGGTCGGATCGGTGAAGTTCCGCAAGGTGGATCCGAACATTCCGATTCAGGAGGTCTTTCGATTGATGATACCCCGTGCCGAGGAGGAGAACATCCGCTTGGAAATGGAATTGGACCGGAAATTGAAACCGATCATCCTGGATCCCGACGCCGTGGAGCGCTGTCTGCTGAATCTGGTGACCAACGCTCTGGATGCCTGTGCAGATCACGAGCCACAGGATGGCACCCATTTGGTTCGCCTACAAAGCGAAGCAGGGACAGCATCAGGGGTCGTCTACCGGGTTATCGATACCGGCCCCGGCATCGACGATGCGATCCGGGATCAACTGTTTCAATCGTTTTTCAGCACAAAGGGGATGCGGGGCACCGGTATCGGCTTGATGATGACCCAGAAGATAGTGGAACTCCACGGCGGTAGTATCCGCGCCGAATCGGAAAAGGGAAAAGGCACCTGCTTCGTTGTTCGGCTTCCGGTAAAACCTCCCAATATGCCTGCCGATACATCTCAGATCTGATCACCATCTGTTCGCATGGTCACATGATGCAGTGAAAATCCGAACCACGGACCCAGCCCCTATGGTTTCGAAGCGAATTTCGCACCAATGCTCTGTATGGTGAATGTGGAAATTATGGGCGGGAAAAGAAACGCTGCACTTTTCGGGCGTCCCAGAGGCCTTTTCCAGAGAGGGTGGGGGTGCGATTCGAATTCAACCTGTCGGCAATCTGCCGAAAGGTGAAGCCTTCGTTACGCCATCGACGGATCTGGTCGAAAATTTGACGACGCGTACCCGGTCCCCTTTTTTTGATTTCCACAGTGAATACGGGACCGTCTGCCAGAGCCGGTTCGGCATCGAGTTCAATTCCCAGAACCGCTTCCAAATCCAGCATGGCCGGTTCGGCCTCCGCCTTTCGGCGTATCCGTTCTCTCTCCGATGGTGAAAACACTTTTTCTTCCAAGGCTTCCAACCGCTCATAGAGCTGTCGATTTTCTTCCTCGAGAAATTCAATCCGCTCGGACTGGGTGACGATGGTGCTCAACGTCTGATCCAGTGTTTCCGCCAGAATCCTTTTGATTACTGGGATAACCTGGTTCTGAAGTGTCGTTTCCCCGATATCTATAAGCTCCGCGAGTTCTTTCGTGCTGTAAGACGCCTTCAACGCCATGGTCACCCCCTCGTTGTCCACCCGGCGGCTTTCGGTAGCCTGGATATGCCCGAACCGGAGCTCCGGTGGTGTCGTCGCAATGGACCTCGGGAAAAGCACCGGATTCTCATATATAATTGAAACTATGGTTTTTTTTAACTCCGTCGCCTCTACCGCGGTGTCGGTGGCAGGTTTTCACCGTGTCGATAGTGTGGTATGTGTCAACGTTTTCGACGGGCGGTAGCGATGTGACCCTATTGTAAAAAACGGGCCTATAGCCAAATTTAAGGATGCAGTATTTGACCATTCACCTCGCCTTTGGCAATGGAGAAGAAGTCAAAGGGAGGGGTACAACAGATTCACTCCATATTTTTGTTCATAGGACCGAAATAAAGGTGTTCCGATAGGGGGAGAGATCCTGGGGCTGAATTTTAGCGGCAAGATGTGAGAATTCAGCCCCGGCACCTAACGTATAGATACGGAACGGAATTCTGACAAGGGCGACAAATTACAGCATCATGACCAGCAAATCGTTCCAGAACCAGATTGCCGACCTTCAGCGCCGTCTGCCGAAAGCGATGCCTCGGGATCGCTTCCGAATCCATAGAGCGCTCCTGGAACTTCGCCATCACCCCAAGACCCGGCCAGGTCAAAAACACCGGCGCAGACTGGATCGCCTGGATCGCGAACTGAAGCAGTCCATCGAGCAGCGGCAGTGGCGGCAGGCCCATCGTCCCCAGCCGGATCTGAACAAAGCCCTTCCCATTGCCCAAAAAGCAGATGTGATCTTAGACGCCATTGCATCGAACCGGGTGGTTGTCATTTCCGGAGAAACCGGTTCGGGTAAAACCACACAAATCCCGAAACTGTGCCTGAAGGCCGGAAGAGGTATTGACGGGATTATCGGTTGCACCCAGCCACGACGCATAGCCGCCGTTACTGTTGCCCAGCGGATTGCCGAAGAGATGGGTGAATCCGTCGGAGGTGCCGTTGGCTATAAGATTCGGTTTACCGATCGCAGCCATGATGACGGTTTCATTAAAATCATGACCGACGGCATCCTTCTTTCCGAAGCCCAGACCGATCGGTTTCTGAATGCCTACGATACGATTATTGTGGACGAAGCCCACGAGCGCAGCATCAATATAGATTTTGTACTCGGGGTTCTAAGGACCCTGATTGACAAGCGCCGCGATCTGAAGGTGATCATCACCTCGGCCACGATCGATACGGCCAAATTTGCCAAATCTTTTGACGACGCTCCGATCATTGAAGTCTCCGGCAGACGTTACCCTGTGGATGTCCGGTATCCTGGAGATTCTGGAACGGTAGCCCCCAATGACGATGATACGTACGTCGAGACGGCAGTGGCGACCGTCTCCCGGATCCTCCGCGATCGGGGTCGGGGAGACATTCTCGTCTTTATGCCCACGGAACAGGACATCCGGGAGTGCTGTAAGGCATTGGGTGGCATGGCGGATCGCCAAATAACAATACTCCCTCTCTATGCCCGGCTTTCCGGATCGGATCAGAAGCGGGTATTTGCCACCGGATCCGGGCGAAAAATCATCGTGGCCACCAACGTGGCCGAAACATCGATCACCATCCCGGGAATCACCTATGTTGTCGATACCGGATTGGCTCGTATTCCCCGCTATAATCCCCGTACGCGCACCACGGCCCTTCCGGTCGTGCCCATCTCCAGAAGCAGCGCCGATCAGCGCATGGGACGGTGTGGGCGGGTGGCCAACGGGATATGTATACGTCTCTATCCGGAAAAGGACTATCTGGCCCGACCTCTCCATACCCCGCCAGAGATTCTGAGGGCGAATCTGGCGGATGTCATTTTGCGGATGATCGCTCTGAAACTGGGCGATATCGAACATTTCCCCTTTGTGGATGGCCCCGCGCCCCAGGCCATTCGTGACGGATTCGATCTTCTGTATGAACTGGGCGCCATACGGGAAAAAGCCGGAAGAGCAGGTAAACGCCGATGGATCCTGACCGGGGAGGGACGCGTCATGGCCCGAATGCCCTTGGATCCAAGATTGGCAAAGATATTGCTCCAAGCCCGGCGGGAACAGTGCCTCGATGCTGTCGCCGTGATCGTGGCGGCGTTGAGTATTCAAGATCNCCGCGAGAGACCGGCGGATCAGAGCCCTGCCGCCGATAACGCCCAGAGCCGGTTTCATCACCCGTCGTCGGATTTTTTAACCCTGTTGAATATCTGGAACGCCTTCCGGGAGTCGGTGCGAACTCAGAAAACCTGGAGAACCGCCAAACGGTTCTGCCGGGAACATTTCCTGTCATTTCGCCGGATGCGGGAGTGGCAGGATGTATTGAGGCAGATCGCTGCGGTACTCCGCGAGCAGGGCATGCTCAAAGGCGCTCTAAAAAATGATCTCCATTTATCTTCCGACGCAGGACCTTCCCATCCCGTCTATCGGGCCATTCATAAATCGATTCTCGGCGGATTTCTCTCGAGTATCGCCAAAAAGAAATCCAACGCTCTGTACACCGCCGCCAAAGGGCGGGAGGCGATGATTTTTCCGGGTTCCGGGCTGTTCAAGCATCCCCCGGAATGGATTATGGCGGCTGAGCTCGTGGAAACGACCCGGCTTTTTGCCCGGTCTGTGGCAAAAATCGACAGCGAATGGCTGGAAGCACTGGCCGGGGACCTATGCCGATACAGCTACCGGGACCCCNACTGGCGACGCCGACGGGGTGAGGTGATCGTCCGGGAGCAGGTGAGCCTGTTCGGGTTAATTATCGTGGACGGCCGTCCGGTGCCTTACGGACCCATTGATTCCCAGCGGGCCTCCGACATTTTTATTCGAAAGGCTCTTGTTGAAGAAGACATGCGGCGGCCGCTTCCCTTCATGGCCCACAACCGGCGGATCATCGACGAACTCCGGTCCGTCGAAGACAAGGTCCGGCGACGGGATGTCATGGTCGGCGATGAGGAACTATTTCAGTTTTACCGGGACCGATTGCCCTCGCATATCTTCAGTATCCAAGGCTTGAAACAGTGGCTGGGAATTCGCGGGCATGAGGCATCACTGCGCATGACCGAGGCCGATCTGTTGCNAAACCGGCCGGAAGATGAAGAACTGGCTTTGTTCCCGGATATGGTGACGTTGGGGGACAGGGTGTATTCGTGCCATTACCGGTACGATCCGGGAACCTCCCATGACGGTGTAACGGTCCAGATCCCGGATAAGGATGCCGTCACCCTTTCACCGGATAGGCTCGAGTGGCTGGTTCCGGGGCTTCTCCGGGAGAAGATTGTCGCCATGATCCGGGGATTGCCAAAGACATACCGTAGACGTTTGGTGCCGATCAACGAAACGGTCGATGCCATCCTGATGGACATGCCACGGACGGAAAAAGCCCTCGCGGATCAAGTGGGCCGATTTATTTTTGAACGATACGGCGTCGATATACCCGCCGCCGCGTGGCCCAACAAGGACCTGCCCGAGCATCTGAAAATGCGCATCTCGATTCTCGGTCCTGCCGGCCAGGAACTCCGGGCGGGACGGGATCCATCCATTCTGCGGCAGGGTGCTACCNCGGATCTGGAGTCCCGGGAACTTTCCGCCCTCAGAAGGAAATGGGAGCATCGATCCGTCACCGACTGGGATTTCGGAGATCTTCCGGAAACTATTTCCGTCGTCGTCCATGGTAAGTCCGTGGGGACGGTCACCCCGGGATTGGAAAACACGGATAGCGGCATCCACCTGCGCCTGTTTCAAGATCGGGTCAAGGCTCAGGAAACCCATCGGATCGGCGTGGCTGCTTTGTTCAAACGCCACCTCGACCGGGATCTCAAACACCTCCGGCGACAACTGGCGCTTCCAAGCGCGCTTGCCCGACAGAGCGTGGCGCTTGGCGGGGCTGCCCATATCGAAGAGAGTCTGGTCCGCTGTGTCATCCGGACATTCTTTCGAAAAAACATCCGCACCGAATCCGATTTTCGGGCACTGGCCGTGGCCAGCAGACCAAAGCTATTCCCCTTCGGGCAGCGGATATCGGAAATCGTCATGCCGATTATCACGGCGGTCTTCCAGGTGCGATCGGCGCTGTCGGATATGGAGCGGAACATCGCCCACAGCTCCCGAATAAAGGATTTTCTTAACGAAATCCGCCAGGAGCTCGAAAAACTGGTCCCTTCCAATTTTCTAGAGCTGTATGCCGAAGATCGGATGCCCCATCTGGAGCGCTATGTCCGCGCAATTGGCATCCGGGTTCAGCGAGGAGCGGATTATCTCGAGAAGGATCGTGCCCGGTCTGAGGCGCTACGTCCCTTTTCGGAGAAACTCCACGAGATGCTGGGTGCCCTGACATCAAGGGCTTCCGAGGAGAAGAAGCAAGCCGTTGAAGAATTTTTCTGGCTATTGGAAGAATACAAGGTGTCTTTGTTCGCCCAGGAGTTAAAGACCGCCGTACCGGTTTCCCGAAAGCGGCTGGAGAAGAAGGTGAAAGAGATAGAGCGGTTGAAGTAACCTATGAGTCGGATCTCCAGTTACAGCAGGTTTCAGGTGTCGGGTTTCAGGTGTCAGAATGCAAGATTCAGGATACAGGTGACAACAGATACGAGATGCAAGAGACAAGGTTTCAGTGTTCCCCGTTTTCACTTTGTTCCAGACGGGATCTCAGCAGGTATCAGCTATCATCTCATTTTTTCCTGAAACCTGAACACCGACACCTGAAACCTGCATATGTTCTGACACCTGAACACTGAAACCCATTTACCGCCCCATATATACACAGTCTCTATTATCGATATCACACCGCTGGCTTTGGATGCGCCGGAGGCTCTCCCGGAATATCTGGAAGTAATAGACCGAACGGCCCTGGCCAAAATTATAAACCCATATTTTGTTTCCATCTTTTAAAAAGGTACGAAAGGGCTCGCCGCATTTTTCCTGAACCACGTAGGCGTCATCGCCGATGGAGACGATGCCTCCCGAACATCGGATTTGGGATGAATCGGATAAAAATGTCTGGGCTTCGCCTGGGACGGATAGAGCAGCTATCAGCCATACCGCTCCTGCAATCGCGATGATTCGGTGCGGTCTATCCATCAAACGCTCCTTATACCAACGGTTTCCCCAGGAGAAACACCAGATCCGGTATCGTCGTCCCTGCGCTTCGCGATTTCTCGTGTATCGTCTAAACGATAATTTCCATCCCTTCCCGNGCGAACACGCAATCGGAGAATCGGTCCCGACATGTTTTCTCCATGGCCAGGAGAAAATCGTCGTCGTGTTCCGGATCGTGGTGGGTCAGCACGAGCTGTTTCACGCCCGCCATTTCGGCGACTTGGATCGCCTGATCATAGGTGCTGTGCCCGCANCCCTTTTTTGTTTCATATTCTACGGCGGTATACTGGGCGTCATGGATGAGCAGGTCGGCATTCCTGGCCAGGTCCACCACCTTCCCATCGATTTTCTCCCCGTGTTCGATGTCGGTGCATACCACGACGCTTTTCCCCTTTCGCTCAAACCGGTAGCCGTAGGCCCCACCCGGGTGCTGGTGTCGGTTGGCAGCAATGGAAATCTCATCCCCGGCGATTTCAAACTTCTCCGTGGATTTGTCCACCTGAAGAAATTCAAACTCGGCTCCCATATTGCCCAGTTGAACCGGGAAATACACATGCTGCATCTGCATGGCAAAGATATCCCTGAGATTGCGCATTTGACGCCCCTTGCCGAGTACAAGCATAAAAATTTTGCGGGTGTCGTCATAGGCCGGCGCGAAAAACGGAAATCCCTGAATATGGNCCCAGTGAAAATGGGTAAACACGATAATGATGTTCTCCCGGTTATGATCGTCGGCCAGAATATCTTTTCCCAGTGCGCGGATTCCGGTGCCCGCATCGATGATGGCCGTCCGGTTCAATTCCAAATCGGTCAACTGGATACAGGTCGTATTCCCTCCGAATTGGTAATAGGTCGGGCCGCAGATCGGGGTGGATCCTCTTGTTCCGTAAAATTTGACACGGATTTTCATGATACCAGGCATCTCTTCCAATGTGGTTGCTCTATGATGGAAACGGCTTTTCGATCTTACGGTGGATAAACGACCTGGGAGCCTGTCCGGAATAATCGGCCACAACGTGACCGTTACCCATCAGCCGCCACTGGTATATCACCAGGCCCTCCATACCCACCGGGCCTCGGGCATGGATTTTGTTTGTACTGATGCCGACCTCGGCGCCCAGACCGAAACGGAAACCATCGCTGAAACGGCTGCTGCAGTTGAAAAATACGTCTGCCGAGTCGACGTGGTCCATGAACCAGGAGCCTCTTTTGGTATCTGCGGTGACGATCACGTCGGTATGGCCGGATCCATAAGCATTGATGTGGTCGACGGCCGCTTCGAGGCTGTCAACGACCCGGACCGATAACTTCAGATCCAGATATTCGGTGGCCCAGTCTTCTTCTGTGGCTGTTTGGCAGTCGATGATCCCAACGGTCCGCTCACAGCCCCGAATTTCCACCCCTTTGGCCTCGAGCGCCTGCTGAATGATCGGCAAAAATGTTCCGGCAATGTCTTGGTGAACCAGCAGGGTTTCGGCGGCATTGCAGACCGCCACATATTGGCACTTGCTGTCCACGGTAATGCGAACGGCCATGTCCGGATCGGCATGCCGGTCCACAAATACATGGCAAATGCCGTCGGCATGGCCGAGTACCGGAATGTTGGTGTTGTTCATGATGTGTTGGACAAAGGCATTGCTGCCCCGGGGAACAATCAGGTCGATCATCGCATCAAGGCCCAACAGGTCGGCCACATCCTCCCGTGTTTCCAAAAGGGCGAGCCATCCTTTGGGTATACCGGCGCGATCGCTGGCTTCGGTGATGACATCGGCCAGGATCCGGTTCGTCTCTGCAGCTTCACGGCCGCCTTTCAGCAAGACGGCATTGCCGCTCTTGAGACAGAGGGATGAAATCTGCACCAAGGCATCGGGTCGGGACTCGAAGATGACGCCGATGACGCCGATGGGGCAACTGACCTTGTAAAGTTCCAGGCCCTGGTCCAGTTCCATGGCGCTGAGGGTGCGACCTACCGGATCCGGGATTCGGATGAGGCTCTGGAGACCCTGGCATGCTTCTGCGATTTTCGCTTCGTCAAAACGGAGCCGCTTGAGCATCGGCGGAGCAAGACGTTCCTTCTCGGACCGCTCCATGTCCCGTGCATTCGCAGCGATGATATCGGCAGAGCGGGCTTCCAGCGACCGGGCGATTTCTTCCAGTGCGAGATTTTTCTCATCGGTACCCGCCGCCGCCAGATGAATGGCCGCGGCCTTGGCGCGACGGGCGAGTTGCTGCATGTCCATGGCGGTGATCCTCCAGCAGGGGTGTTGTGCGCCGAGGCCATCGTTTTGGCCATGGGTGTGCCTCACGATCCTACCCCCATACTACGAAGGGGGAATCTCTGGCAAGCCTCCAGACGGTGCGTATTTCTCGATTAATCGCTGGTAGTGAAGCGCCTCATCGGTTTTTCCCCGCTTCAGGCAGCCATGGGCATATATCTGCCCCTTTTCCCGGAGCATGGCTGCCGTAGCCCGGGATTGTTCATCGGTGAGTTTCCCGCTACGGAGGATCTTTATCAGGGCCTGAATCCGATAGCGGTCCAGCCCTTCCATTTTTGAAAGTTGATCGGCATGCCCTCCCCGTTTGACGATGAGCGCTTTATCCAAAAGATATACAGGGTAGCGGCTGCTGATCCGGAGCCACATGTCGTAGTCTTCACAGGCCGGCAGATTTTCGTCGAAGAGACCGACGGTATCCATTAGGCCACGGCGCATCATGACGGCGGAAGGACTGACCAGACATAGGGACAGAGACTCGAAAAATATCATTCCGGATCGTTTTCGGTGCCGTTTTTTGGGATTCATCTGCCGATGGTTACGGATCCAGATTTCCTCGGTTTGGCAGATCAATGCATCGGGTCGAGCTTTGAAGAACGCGACTTGAGTGGTCAGTTTTTCCGGCAGCCAGATGTCATCCGAATCCAGAAAGGCGATCAACCCGCCCCGTGAATGCCGGATACCCGCGTTTCGGGTGGCGCTGACTCCCTGGTTTTGCTGGCGAAGCACCGTGATCTTTTCCTGAAACCGGGCCAAAATGCGCCCGGTGTCATCTGTGGACCCGTCGTCCACGACGATGACTTCCATTGGCTGGTAATTCTGGGCCAAAACCGATTCAATGGCCTCTGCTACGGACCATCCGCGATTAAACGTCGGTATGATGACACTCACGAGGGGATCCGTGCCGACGGAGGTGTGGGCTGCAACGGGGTTTGAAATGGCCATGATGCTTCAATTACTCGCTGGAAACATATACCGGACGAGGTTTTACGGGGTGTCCGCGGTTCCGGATAAAAACCTTGCGTTGGATGTACCTATCTGTTAACGAACAATATTACTATTTTAAACCATTAATCCAGCTAAAAAATCCACATCAAATTCTACTCGTAGGAAAGGGGGGATCGAAGCAGTTTTCGAGAGATTGACCGTTATTTCAGACTACCGTGCTTACAAATTATTGAGATATAGACAGCAAAGGAGGGTCAAATGAGAAAAGGTATCGTTCTTTCCACTGTTTTTCTGTTCTGCTTTGCCATCCTGATGGGCGTCGCACCGGAACCTGTGCAGGCTGAACAGACCTTTGTGACCATCGGCACCGGCGGCGTCACCGGCGTCTACTATCCCACGGGCGGGGCCATTTGCCGTCTCGTGAATAAAACCCGAAAGCAGCACGGGATCCGTTGCTCGGTGGAAAGTACCGGGGGGTCCGTCTACAATCTGAACACCATCCGGGCCGGCGAACTGGATATGGGTGTGGCCCAGTCCGACTGGCAGTATCATGCGTATAACGGCACCAGCAAATTTAAGGCCAAGGGCCCCAACAAGGACCTTCGGGCCGTGTTTTCCGTGCATCCCGAGCCGTTTACGGTGGTTGCCCGAAAGGATTCCGGAATCAAGAAATTTGAACAACTCAAGGGCCGACGGGTCAACATCGGCAACCCCGGTTCCGGCCAGCGCGGCACCATGGAAGTGGTGATGGGCGTATACGGGTGGAAAAAGAAGGATTTTAAGCTGACATCCGAGCTGAAATCCGCCGAGCAGTCCAAAGCGCTCTGTGACAACAAAATCGATGCCATGGTATTCACCGTCGGGCACCCCAGCGGTTCCATCAAAGAAGCGAGCACCTCGTGCGATTCCGTACTCGTGGAAGTGGCCGGTCCGAAGATCGACAAACTGGTCATGAAGCACGATTACTATCGGACCGCCGTAATTCCAGGAGGCATGTATCGCGGCACGGATTCCGACACCAAAACATTCGGCGTCGGCGCCACCTTTGTAACCTCCGCGAAAGTCCCGGAGAAGGTCATCTACAACGTGGTCAAGGCGGTTTTCGAGAACTTCGATCAGTTCAAAAAACTTCACCCGGCCTTTGCCAACCTGAAAAAAGAGGAGATGATCAAAGACGGGCTTTCCGCACCGCTGCATAAGGGCGCCGTGAAATACTACAAAGAGGCAGGTCTGATGTAATCATTGACGGTAAGGAGAAGTGCGTCGGCGTTCCGGCGCACTTCTTCGTTCATGATGCCATCTGGGGCAAGGCAGCTCGACAGATTCGCAAGCACCATTTTCTCATACTCTTCCGGAAGAGAACCCGCCGTAAGCCTACAGTTATCTGACATTTCTTTCACATAAGGAATTATCGCAATGACCGAATCGACAGACAGCATCAAATCACAAGACGAGCTCCAGGAAATGGTTGCCGAGACGGAAAGTGGGGCTCGCAACCCGACCGGCACTATTCCCAAAAAGGTCCTCTTCTATGTGCCGCTGATCTGGACACTGTTTCAGCTCTGGTATGCATCGCCCCTGCCCTTTATCTTCAACATCTTGGTGTTCAACGCCACCGAGGCCCGGGCGATCCATCTGGCCTTCGCCATTTTTCTATCCTACACGGCGTACCCGACCTTCAAATCGTCCCCGAGGAATTATATCCCGGTCCAGGACTGGCTCGTGGGACTCATCGGTGCCTTCTGTTCCGCATACCTGTTTATTTTTTATGCTGAGCTCTCCGAACGCCCCGGAGACCCCACACAGCTCGATCTGGTGGTCTCGGTGATCGGCCTGATCCTGCTCCTGGAAGCCACCCGACGGGCCCTCGGTCCGCCGTTGATGGTGGTCGCTACGGTATTTATCATCTACACCTTTTTCGGACCGTACATGCCGTCGGTCATCTCCCACAAGGGGGCCAGCCTGTCCAAGGGAATGTCACACTACTGGTTGTCGACCGAAGGGGTGTTCGGGGTGGCCCTGGGCGTTTCCACCGGTATGGTATTCATGTTTGTGCTCTTCGGTGCGCTGCTCGAGGCGGGCGGCGCCGGCAACTATTTCATCCGGACNGCCTTCGCCGGGCTGGGTCATATGAAGGGCGGTCCGGCCAAAGCCGCGGTGGTCTCTTCCGGATTGACCGGTCTGGTGTCCGGCTCGTCCATTGCCAATGTGGTCACCACGGGGACGTTTACCATCCCGTTGATGAAGAAAGTGGGATTCAAACCGGAAAAGGCCGGTGCCGTGGAGGTGGCCTGCTCCACCAACGGGCAGCTCATGCCGCCGGTCATGGGAGCGGCGGCATTTCTGATGGTCGAATATGTGGGCATCTCCTATGTCGAGGTGATTAAACATGCGTTCCTGCCGGCCATCATTTCCTATGTGGCCCTGGTTTATATTGTTCATCTGGAAGCGCTGAAGCTGGGACTCAAGGGCATGGAAAAACCGGTAGTCACGACCTTTTCCCAAAAAGTGCTGTCCGCGGTCCTGGTATTTCTGTTTTTAATCATCATGGGGGGCGTTACCTACTACGGCATGGGCTGGATCAAAACCCTTGCCGGCGGGGCCGCCATTTACATTGTGGCCGTTATTCTCTTTGCGGCCTATCTGCTGCTCCTCTGGTTTGCCTGCAAGGTTCCGGAGCTGGATGCCAGCCATGAGATCACGGAACTGCCCGCGCTGGGGCCCACGGCCCAGGCCGGATATTACTTTCTGCTGCCCATCGTAGTGCTGATGTGGTGCCTGGTGGTGGAGCGCTTGTCCCCGTCGTTGTCGGCCTACTGGGCNACCATGCTGTTGATGGTCATCGTCATTACCCAACGGCCGCTCAAAGGGGTATTCCGAAAAGCGAGCGGGGATATCTACTCCTTCAAAGCGGGATTTGACGATTTGATCGAAGGGATGGTCAACGGCGCCAGGAATATGATCGGCATCGGTGTGGCCACTTCTGCGGCCGGGATTGTGGTCGGGACCGTGACCCTGACCGGCATCGGGCTGGTCATGACCGAATTCGTCGAGTTCATCTCCGGCGGGAACCTGATGCTGATTCTGATCTTTACCGCGATCATCAGCCTGATCCTGGGAATGGGGCTGCCCACCACCGCCAACTACATCGTGGTCTCCACACTCATGGCGCCGGTGATCGTTCAACTGGGGGCGCAAAACGGTCTGATCGTGCCGCTGATTGCCGTACATCTGTTTGTGTTCTACTTCGGCATCCTGGCCGACGACACCCCGCCGGTGGGACTGGCGGCCTTTGCCGCGGCAGGCATTTCCGGCGGCGATCCGATCCGCACCGGTATCCAGGGCTTTACCTACGATATCCGCACCGCGGTGCTGCCGTTTATGTTCATTTTCAACACCCAGGTGCTAATTATCGGGGTCGCCAACTGGCTCCATCTGACCATTGTCATCGTGGCGGCGGTGGCGGCCATGCTGGCATTTGCCTCGGCCACCCAGGGTTATTTCCTAACCAAGAGCCGCATATGGGAAACCATAGCGTTGCTGCTCATTGCCTTTACGCTGTTCCGCCCCGGTTTCTGGTGGGACATGATGTTTCCGCCGCTGACCGAGGAACCGGCCACCAAGCTGGAGCAAATGGTCGGTGACATGGAGCCCGGTGCCCAGGTGCGGATTCAGCTAAAGGGCGAAAAAATGGACGGCAGTGAATTTACCAAGACGGTGATGATGCCGGTGGGGGATGAGGCGACCGGTGCCGAGAGGCTTCAGGGCATCGGATTGGAAACCCGCACCGAGGATGGAAAAATACTGATCGACAATGTGGTCTTTTCCAGTCCGGCGGAAAAAGCCGGGGTCGACTTTGATCAGGAGATCCTGAACATTCAGGTGCCCAGCGAACGGCCTCCGAAACAGCTGATGTTTATCCCTGCCCTGGCATTGTATGCACTGATCTTTTTCATTCAGCGGGGACGGAAACGAAAACTGGAAGTTGCACCGGCCGTTTGACGGCAAAAATCTGATCGGACAACCGTGGTCACAACGGAGGCCAACACCCACAGGAGTGGCTGACATCACCGATAGTTTAGCTCCGGGAGAAGTCGATGTTTGAAAAAATATTGGTACCCATCGAATTGGATTACCCCGACACTGCTGCCGCNGTGTATCAGAAAGCCAAAGCGATTGCCGGTTTCAGCGGCGCCGACATTCAGCTTGTCAGTGTGATGCCCGGATTCGGGATGCCCATTGTGGCATCCTACATTCCCGATGAGTTGCGAAAGGAAACCCAGGACAGATTCAGGGAGTCCATGGAGCAGTTTATCCAGAACCACTGTGAGGCATCGGTCGCCTATGCATTAAGGTCCGGTAAGAACTGGGAAGAGATTCTAAAGGCGGCGGATACATGGGGCGCGGATTTAATCATCGTTTACCATAATCAGCATCGTGATATTAACGAAGTGTTCAGCCGCTCATGCGCTCAGAGGGTCGCGGACCACGCCAAATGCTCCGTGCTGTGGCTGCGTCAGGTTCAATCGTCATGACTTAATCATAGCGGCATCACCGGCATGCCAGCATGACAGCCCGGCCGGAGGGTATAGTAAGATCCGGCAAGCCTTGACTTGGGCATTCTGATGCCCGTCAGTTGCTAATCTCGAGGAGGACAACATGATCCCCATCAAGGACGTCAATCAGAACCGTCTCCTCCCATCGTTAAGGAAAATACCCATCATTCTGACGTGGATATTCGTGCTGGGATTTCCGCTTTGCACNCACGCTTTCGAGATTCGGTTGGGCACCGGGGAGATCGGAACGTTTTCCCACTTTACCGGCCGGATGCTATGCCGGGCGATCCATGGTCATGCCGAAGGTGTCCAATGTGAAACCGTGCCATCCTCCGACGATGTTCACATTCTCACGAATTTACAGGGCGGTTCTCTGGATATCGGTTTGGTCGATTCGCGCATGCTCCAGGACGCGGTTACAAAACAAGGCTATTTCGAGTTCCTGGATATCCGTTACGATAACCTGCGCATTTTAATGCCGCTGTACGATGTGCCGGTGACACTGGTGGCCCGAACGGATGCGGGTATCGGGTCGCTGGATGATATCAAGGGGAAACGGATTAACGCGGGGGCGCCGCGCTCGCCGGAGCATCTAGCGGTAGACACGATTTTCCAGGCAAAAGGCTGGTCGGAGAACGATTTCAGTCTGGTGCAGGAACTCTCCGCATCCCAGTCGGAGGATTCTCTGGCATTTTGTCACGGCACCATACAGGCGATGGTGCATATCGGGGTGCACCCGGATCCGGCACTCCGGCAACTCCTCGAGCTTTGCAGCGCAACCCTGGTGGACATGGATGACAGCGATTTCCAAAAAATGATCCAGTCCCACGGCGCTTTTTCCGAACTGAAACTGCCGGCCGGTATGTATCCCACCCAGGGAAAACAGGTCGCCACCTTCGGGACCCGCATGATGCTGGTCAGTTCCGCGGATTTCGATGCGGAGACGGTCTACACGATTATCGAGGCGATTTACCGCTATCAGAAGCGCTTGAAGAGCGCCCACCCAGCCCTGTCCGAATTGACACAGGACGCGGCACGCAATTATAATATCAATCTACAACAGCACCCGGGCGCCCTCCGATATTTTTCAGATCGTTGATGGAATAGTGGGGCAGCATGGGCTGGGATGCAGACTTCCTCATGGACATCTTTGTCCGGCGTGAATGTTCCTTTGAGACATTCTTTGTAGCCGCCCTTTAAGCGAGTAGCGGCCTTTTCTTGCCTCTGGGATCCTGACGATCTTGCTTGAACGGGGGCCCTTATGGGAAAAACAGTCATCGTCGGCCTTTTTGTGGCTGTTGGCGCAGGCCTGATACTGGGATTTACGCCGATCACAGCAGAGGCGAAAACCACCTTTGTGACGATCGGTACCGGCGACATTACCGGCGTGTATTACCCTACCGGCGGTGCCATCGCCAAGATGGTCAACAAGAAGCGGAAAGAATACGGAATTCGAGCGACCATCGAGTCGACGCCAGGATCGGTATTTAATGTCAATGCAGTGATCGCCGGAGATCTTGAGTTCGGGGTTGTCCAATCTGACCGGCAATTTCAGGCCGTCCACGGCCTGGTCGAATGGAAAACAAAGGGGCCCCAGAAGGATCTCCGCGCGGTTTTCAGTATCCATCCGGAATCGGTGACACTGGTAGCCGCCGTGGACTCCAACATCCAGCATATCCGTGACCTCAAGGGGAAACGGGTCAACATCGGAAATATCGGTTCCGGCCAACGGCAGAACTCTATCGATGCCCTACGGGCTGTGGGGATCGACTACAACAGGGATCTGGTCGCCGAAGGCGTCAAAGCGGCCGAGGCTCCGGCGTTGCTTCAGGACGGTCGGATCGACGCCTTTTTCTATACCGTCGGTCATCCAAGTGGAGCCATCCGGGAGGCCACCGATGGAAAACGTAAAGTACGTTTTGTCACCATTGACAATGTCGATCAGTTACTGGCCGAATTCCCATTTTATGCCAAATCCGTTGTCCCGATCCGCGTCTACCCAGGCGTGGTGAACACCGACGATGTGGTGAGCTTTGGTGTGAAAGCGACCCTGGTGACCTCGGCCGGCATGCCGGAACGGATCGTCTATGCGATTACAAAGGAAATCTTTGAGAATTTTGAGGCGTNCAAAAAGCTTCACCCGGCGTATCAGGTGCTCACCAAAGAGGGTATGCTGGAAGGCCTTTCCGCTCCCATCCACCCTGGAGCGATGAGATATTTTAAGGAAGCCGGTTTGAAGTAGATTTTTCCCGTCACAGGCCGACCCCGTCGATCTGTGCATTGCAGTCCGGACACCGGCTGTTTCGGACGCGATTCTTCCGCACCGTAAATCCCCAACGCTCGATAAGCAGGNTCCCGCATTGGTAGCAGTAGGTGCTCTCGCCCGATTCCCCCTGCACATTTCCGGTGTAGACGTATCGAAGCCCTTTTTGGATACCGATCTCCCGAGCTTTGAGCAGGGACTGGACAGGGGTCGGGGGCCGGTCCGTGAGTTTGAACGTGGGATGGAAGCGACTGATGTGCCAGGGTGTTTCGGGTCCGAGCGCGTCGACTAAGAACCCGGCAAGTGCCCCGAGCTCCTGCTCCGAGTCATTTTCACCGGGTATCAGGAGTGTGGTCACTTCGATGAAAACGCCACTGGCTTTCATCCGCCGCAGCGTCTCCTTTACCGGATGTAACCGTGCGCCACAGAGGTCTTTGTAGTAATCGTCCGAGTAGGCTTTCAGATCCACGTTGGCGGCATCCAGGTAGGTTCCGATCATATCCAGAGCCTCGGGGGTCATGTACCCATTGGTGACAAACACATTGCGGATACCCTTTTCATGGGCCAGTTTCGCCGTATCGTAAGCGGTTTCAAAGTAGATCGTCGGTTCCGTGTAGGTATAGGATATGGTCGCACACCGCGCACGCTGGGCGGCCCGGACGATGTCTTCTGATGCCACATGATCTCCCAGGATCAACCCACGTCTTTCGGCGGGCATCTGGGCGATATCGGCATTCTGACAAAACCGGCATTTGAAGTTGCATCCAACGGTGGCAATGGAATAGGACAGGCTGCCGGGCAAAAAATGAAACAGGGGTTTTTTTTCGATGGGATCAATATTCTGGGCGATAAGCCGCCCGTAGACCAGGGTATGGAGGCGGCCATGCCGGTTCTCACGGACACCGCAGATGCCCCGCCGGCCGTCCTTGATCCGGCATCGGTGATGACACAGGTGACATCGGACCTTGTCATCGTGCAGTGATTCCCACAGATAGGCTTCCATGGTAGTTCCGTTAGCCCGTTAGCCCGCCTGCCGGGGCGTAGCTCCGAAGGAGCGAAGACCGGTTGGCCCGACGAAGAAGGTCATTTGCCGCCTGCCGGCGGTATCATTAAGTCATTAGTTCCGCTGCGCGGAACGTCATTCGATGTTTTTATTTCTTTAGTTTAGGCTTTGAGCTTTCAGCTTAGAACTTTCAGCTCATAATTTTTTCTTCGTGGTCTTCGTGCTCTTCGTGGTGATATTTTGATCTTGTGCTACCCCGTGACCGCACCGCTCGGGCGACCGGATCGAATCCGCATTTTCATGGGGCGTGTTCGAAATCGGGGTGTCAAGGTCACCACCATGCCGGTAAACGCGCCGAACGGGCACCGTTGCAGGAGCCTGAAGTCTTCTATCCACGGTTTCAGAATTCTCGACGATCCTGGAACCTGGCAGAGCGTTCGCCAAGACATCGGTGAGTCGCCGGCAACACTCCGTATCATCTGTTTGAGTTCCCAAACACTGAAAAAGACGGCCCGGTTATAGATGCTGCTGGAAAACATGCCGGTCACCCGTCGCATTATCCCTTTGAGTGCGTATTTGTTCAGAACTCCTAAGAATATTCGATCCTTGGCCACCCGGCAGGCTTCTTCGATGGCCTTTTGGGGATTTTCCACGAATTCCAGGGTCGTCATGAAGGTCGCGTAATTGAAGCTGTTGTCATCAAAGGGAAGATCTTCGGCGTATCCGCGATGAAAATCGGCCCGGTTTCCAAGGTTTTGGGATGCAATATCGAGCATATAGGGGGAGGGATCAAGACCGGTGGCTTGAACCCCCAATTCGAGTAAATACAGCAAGTTCGCCCCGGTACCGCATCCAATGTCGAGCACGGAGTCCCCTGATGAGGGCTTGAGCATATCGATCATCAGACCGGATTCCCGCTCTGCAATCTGCCGGTGTTCCGGATGGCCGAACCAGTCCTCATAGGCTTTGGCATCATTGAATTCAAACACATAACCCATATTGCTAACCTAAGAGAAAAAGCGGCTCCGATCAAGGGGAACCAAAGAAAAACTTAAACTGTAAACCAGTGAAATATAAATAATTTCGATTTAAATGGTTAAAATTTT
>Ga0049113_10000016_pt1 | contig 43443 bp, 34 predicted proteins | sample WorMettanBELIZE1_FD_55214 | JGI IMG/M metagenome (GOLD analysis project Ga0049113, IMG submission 55214) | Marine gutless worms symbiont microbial communities from Max Planck institute for Marine Microbiology, Germany - Olavius tantulus BELIZE.1 | ecosystem: Host-associated > Annelida >... | reverse complement strand
CCGCTTTTTCGTTGCCCCGTGCCTTGTTGAACACAACGTACAAGCACAAGGACGTGAAATCCCGCCGATAGGCGGGGCCCTGAACCCTGATCCACATTTTTGAGATAGGTTCTAATTGCCGGCGCGGCGGTGAAAATCCCGCTGCGCTTTTTATCAGCTTTTCTCCAAAGCTTCGCTATTTCTATATAAAGGCCTATGTGAGCATCGCGTGCTGGTGTCCNTACTCAAATCCCCGATCCTGCATTTCATTCTGTTGGGCCTCATCGCCTTCTCAGCGTACACTTATCTTAAACCACCGGATCGTGAGACGATCCATATCACCACCCAGACCATCGATGCCCTGGTCCAACAGCGGGAAAGCATTTCCCAGAAAGCGATCACCCCCGAAACGCGACAATCGATCATCGAAGGCCATATCGAGGATGAAGTCCTATTGCGCGAAGCCTACAAGCGCGGTTTCGACAAGAACGACTACCGGGTCCGGAAACGGATCCTGAATATCATGCGCACCTCTCTTACCGAGGTCATTCCCGAGCCCTCGATGGCCCAGCTGCGCGCATTCTACGATGCCAACCGGGACCGCTATCTGACATCGCCGTCCCGCTCGTTCGAGCAGGTCTATTTTTCCTTTGCCAGCGCGAAGCTGCCGGAAAAACCGGAGCGGTTTATTCAGCAGCTCCAAGAAGCGAAGGGCATTGAGGGCCTGGGTGACTTCTCCCTGATGTTAAGCAGTAAGTACAACAAGGTCTCTTTTCAGACCACCGCCATCACTTTCGGCAAGCCCTTTGCCGAGGTCGTCTTCGACATGCGGTTGAATGAGTGGCGCGGCCCTGTCGAATCTTTTCAAGGGAACCACTATGTGCGCGTAACGGGAGAGCACGAACCGGAACTGCCGCCCTTTGAGCAGATGGAATCGTATTTGAGGACCGATTACCTGTTGCAGAAGGGGCGGGAAAGCCAGACCCGCAAGATTGAAGAATTAATGAAGAACTACACTATTGTGGTTGAGGGGAAATGATTTTGGATTTTAGATTTTGGATTTTGGATTGAAAAATGATTAAGGGCATTTTGTGATTTTAGATTTTGGATTGAAAAATGATTAAGGGCATTTTGTGATTTTAGATTTTGGATTTTGGATTCTTGAATGAACGTTGTTTCGGTCATTTTTAATTTTTGTCATTGGATATTGTTTGGGATTTGGGATTTGAGGTTTCGAATTTCCAATGCCCGCAAGATATCTTTTCAAGCCCCTGCATCCGCAATTACCCTGGTTGCCGCAATTCTGTTAGTAGCTCCCCCGGCATTGGGAGATGATGTCGGCATCACCAANGNCCGGCTGATTCAAACATCCGAAAAAAGCTATTTGGTCGAGGCCGATGTCAGCCAGGTGCTGATCTGGGCCGTCACGGCGCCCATCTTTCCGGACCGGTTTCAAGTCTCCGACTTGGAGTATATCAACCAATCCGGCTGGATCGTGGTGCGGGCGACCGCCACGACATCGGGCAAACCGCTGTCGGCCAAAGATGAACTGCTGCTGCCGTGGATGAGAAACGGTGCGGCCATCACGGTGCAATGGCTCGATGGATCGATTCAGCAGGGGTTGTTCCTGCGCTCCCTCGAAGGCATTCACATCCCGCTGAAGACGCTCATGCCCGCCACCCGATCCCTTGAAGAGGTTGTACGGGAACATTTCTTCATCGGCGTTAAGCACCTGCTCTTCAACGGAATCCACATCCTGCTTATTTTTGTCATGGTGCTGCTCGCCCCCTCCCGCAACGTTTTCAAGTACCTGCTTTTCTATACCTTCGGGCAGGCTGCATCCATGGTGCTTTTCGACTTGGGGTTACCCGGGTTTGATTTGCTGTTTACCGATCTTTTGGGCCTAATTCTGGCATTTCTGCTTGCCGTCGCGGCGGCACGTAAAGCGAACACTGCCCCGTATCTTCCCCTGCTTTTTCTCTTCGGTCTCTTGCATGGCCTTTCCTATGCCCACGAGACGGCCGCGCTGGCATTGACAGATGAGCAGAAACTGCCGGTGTTGTTTATGTTCAACCTGGCAGTGGATGTGGGGCACTTTATTTTCGCCGGTGTGTTTCTGTCTGTGTATCAACTCATCAAACATATTCCGTACGGGAAGCAGATCGGTGTTTATACCGCCGGTGCTTTTTCGGTCATGGCGTTTTCTCTGGTGCTCCAGGAACATGTTGTGACCGGCAATACCGACATGCTGCCATTCGATACAACTCAAATAGCAACCCAATACAGCTTGCCGGTATCCCAGGCCAAGCAGGGGGGCGNCCAACGCCCCAGGGGCGCGCGCCGGCTCACCAGCCCCATTATGACCTATCTTTCGGTTGAGNCCTACGAGGTTCGGCAGGAAGTCCTGATCCAGGCGCGGGCCGCGGTCCAATTCCTGGGTGTCGAAGACCAAGGCATGGGTAGTATCCCGATCAAATCTTTGGCGCCTGTAAAGGAAGGCATCCTTGAGATCTTTCAAAGAGCCAACCCCATCACGATCGACGGGCAAACCGTCTCGCCGGTCATGACCAGGGCCGATTTTGTCACCCTGGGTCCGGCCGGGGTGACCCTACGACCGGAGCCGGTTGTCGAAAACCTCGACCATGGGATCGTCGGTCTGACATTGGTGTATGAAACACCCGGTCTGGCGGACAGTATCAGCGTTGGTTGGCGAATGTTCTCCGATTCGGTTCAGAAGGTCGAAGCCACCACCACCGATCCATTCGGCGGCGCCACCATGATTCTTTCGCCGGATGACAACCAACTCCTATGGGAAAGCCGTTTGAGCGGGTACCAGGTGCCGGTGATCGAAACCATTACCGTTGAGAAGAAAAGGGTCCCCCTGGTTTCTATCTTGATTTTCCTCGGTATAGCCCCCCTGCTGGCGGTATCCGCAATCCGAAAAAAATGGATAGTGAGTCGAGCCATCCTGTTGGGTTCTGCAGCGCTTGGATTCGTGCTGTATCCTTTTGCCTCCTATCCCATGGACCTGCCCTGGGTATCCCAATGGGCGCCCTCCTCCCAGCGCACCTCCCAAGTTCTCGATGGACTGCTGTCCAATGTCTACCGTGCCTTTGATGTGCGCAACGAAAGTCGGGTCTACGACCGCCTGGCGGTCAGTGTCACGGGCGATAAACTGGCACAGATTTATCTCGAAAACAGAAAATCCCTGGAGTTTGAGAATCGCGGCGGGGCCAGGGCGAACGTAGACGAGGTCAATATCCTGGCCGTAAATGATGTAACGCGCTCGGAGAACAATGACTTTGTCGCCGATGCTCAGTGGTCGGTCAGCGGGTCAGTAAATCATTTCGGCCATTCCCACTACCGCCAGAACCAGTATCATGCCCTGGTGACCTTTGCTGCTGTGGATGGGTCGTGGAAAATCCGTGCGATCGAATTGATCGACGAAAAGCGGGTGCTCTAATTGACAAACATAAAAAATAGGGGACGTTGTTGACAAACTTGCACAACCTCAGTTTCTTAAACGAAATGATGCCACATAACGTATTGGATCAACCTTCGTAGAGGACAGCCAGGATGGTTGTCTTTCCTTCCTTGGAGGCGATTAAGTGCGGGGTGGTGGACAGGTAATAGACACTGTCTCCGGGTTCCAGTTCGAACGACTCGCTACCGATTTTGAGCAGGACCGTGCCGTTCAGAACATAAATGAACTCCTCGCCATCATGTATTGACATTTCGCCTTCGGGATTTTCTTCCAGTTGCACAAGCAGCGCTTCCATATGGCGTCCCTGTACTTCCGGAGCGAGCGCCTTGTAGGTGTAGAGCTGCTGAGAGCCTTTGCTGCCGGTGGATCGTGAGACGGTTTTCTGTTCCCCACGTCGCGTTATGGAATAGAGCCTGTCTCCGACGCCGGAAACAATACGGCCGAAGGCACTGTCCAGGGCTTTCGACAGTTTCATCACCGTCCCCAGTTGGGGCTGGACTCTGTTTCCTTCGATATCTGAGAGCAGATCTTTATCAAAACCGGTGAGTTTGGAGAGCTCTTCCAGCGAAATTCCCTTTTCCTCACGAATTCGACGCACCCTGACACCGACCTCTTCCACCCCGCTTGCCTGGGGCGGCTCGATTTTGCCGGTGAGGTCCTCGAAGAAATCGACTTTCACATATGGTTTCTTAGTTTTTTCTGCCATGTCCCCTCCTGATTTCCATGACGTATATCTTAACAAATGGTTTTTCCGATTCCGACAATCGGGCGAACGGCCCTACCGGGTTTCGCTCCTTCGGAGCTACGACCCGGCAAGCGGGATAACGGGCTAACTGGCAAACCCCCACTACAGACACTTCGCACCGATGTGCCGGGCGATGACGATGCGTTGCACTTCGGAGGTACCCTCGCCGATGTCGAGCAATTTCTGGTCCCGGTAGAAGCGTTCCACGTCGTATTCTTTCATCAACCCGTAGCCACCGTGGAGCTGAACCGCATGATTGGCGCAGCGATACATGAGCTCGCTGCAATACAGTTTGGCCATGGCCGCTTCTTTGGAAAAGGCCTTATGCTCATCCCTCAACCAGCACGCCCGGTAGAGCAGCATCCGGCCGGCATCGATCTCCATGGCCATGTCTGCCAGTTTGAAGGCGTTTGCCTGAAACGTCGCGATGGGACGGTTAAACTGCTCCCGCTCATTGGCGTATTTTATGGCCATATCAAAACAGCCCTGGGCCCCGCCGAGTCCCATGGCGCCAATCGAGAGGCGGCCCCCATCCAGGGTTTCCATCATTTGATAGAAGCCATGGCCGCGCTTTCCGAGAAGGTTCTCCTTGGGAACCCTGCAATCCTCGAAGTAGAGCTCGCTGGTGTTGGATGCCCGCCACATCATTTTGTCATGCATTTCTTTGGCAACAAATCCGGGAGTGCCGTTTTCCACCAGGATGCAGGATAGCTCCGGTCTGCCATCATCNCTTGTCCCGGTCTTGCAAAGGACAGTGGAACCGAGGCTGATGTCCGTGGAGGCATTGGTGATAAAAATCTTGCTACCATTAATGACCCACTCATTTCCGTCCAGCACGGCATTGGTTTTTGAATTGGATGCGTCCGATCCCGCATTGGGTTCAGTAAGGACGAAAGCCCACAGGGCTTCGCCGGTGCAGAGCTTCGGCAGGTATTTCCGCTTCTGCTCCTCGTTTCCGAAATAATACAGGGGGCCGATACCCAGGGAATTTCCCGCAGCAACGGTGGCCGCATGGGAACCGTCTACCCGAGCGATTTCCTCGGTGGCGATAATGTAGGACAGGTAATCCATGGCCTGACCCCCATACTCCTCGGAAACAAAAATCCCGAAAAGCCCGAGTTCGGCCATCTTGGCCATGGTCTCGTAGGAGAAGGCTTCTTTCTGGTCGAGTTCCTGGGCCACCGGCCCAATTTCCTTTTCGGCAAAACCACGTACGGATTCACGCAGAATTTCATGATCCATGGATAGGCTGAAGTCCATTTGGCCTCCTTAGCGAATGTCGGCGGGTATGTCTGTACCGGCCCGATGGTGTCGAGAAATCCAAAGCGGGCGGATTGAACGTAGCTATATTACAGCCAAGGTTTGGCGGGTGTCAATGCCGAACCACAAGGGCTGGATGAAATCCTTTCCGTGTTTCAGCCATTATCCGAAATATTGCAGCTTGAGTTGCTCAAACCCATTAATTTTTCTATAATTGTATATATACAAGGTGTCGAGTGTCGGGTGTTGGGGCTTCGCCCTCCGGGCTACGACCCCACAAGCAGGGGTCAGGGGTCCGAGCTGTGTTTGATGCTGGATGCGGGATTGGTTAGAGCTGAAAGCTAAAAGCTGAAAGTTTAAAGAACAAAATAGAACGAAAACATAACGTCTCAAGCGGTTTGTAGCTAAGACCCGGGAATCGGCAAGCCGGGATCACCACAAACGGGCAGACGGGCTAACGGGCCAACGGGAGAACGGATATACCATGCCGACAGGTGCCTGTGGAATAAACTGCGATGTCTGCAAATTACGGCTTCAGGGCGTATGTTCGAGCTGCGACCATGGCTGCAGCGATCAGGCCAAACGGAAGCTTGAAGCGCAGGAACGGATCATAGGCGGCACGTGTTCGATTCTGTCATGTGCCGTTATGAATCAAATAGCATACTGTTCGCGAGACTGTTTCGAGTTTCCCTGCGAGAATTTTTCCCGTGGCCCTCATCCCTTCAGTCAGAGCTATTTGGATATGCAGCTCCGGCGAATGCGGGCGTTGCCGCCGGCTCTGGACCATAATAATCTACCCATCGAGGTCCCGGCTGAATACTGGGACGATTTTCAGCACATCAACCTTCTTCAATTGTGCAATGTCACCCTGGCCATTCCACTAGACAACCAGAGTCTGGTGTTCCGTTTCCTCCGCGAAGATATCCGTGTCGACCGTTCTGAGCGTCTAATCCACCGGCACATCAATGGGGAGTGGATTCCCGCAGATGATCNGCTTCTGGAACTTGTGACACTGCTCTACTTCAACACGGTGAATGCCCTCTATCCGCTGGGCGGAGAGATTGTCGGGATCCATGATCTCAAGGAGGGTTACTATTTTACAGGACGTCACGACTTACCTATTGACGCCGTTGTGGAATGCTATGGCGGATCTCCGGATAGTTTCAGCCGGGCAGCCGAATATCTGAACGGTGAACCAATGGATATGGCCGATGCCGCCTACCGTTTGCTCCCCTTCCCAAGGGTGCCACTCTATTAACTGATCTGGACAGGAGATGCCGAGTTCGAGCCTCGGGTATCGGTGCTATTCGACCGCTCCATCGAAAACTGTTTTTCCGCATCCGGGATCTGGGCCCTGGTGAAACGGGTATCCATGGACCTGCTCCGTGGACCTGAGCCCCGGATGGTCAGTGATATCAGCGAGGGCACCGGAGAGATTCAAACCGTGTAACCTATTCCATTTATCTCTATCTGCTGTTGTGGATAATAGGCGTTGTGCTAAACGCTGATCTGCGGAACTCGTGAAAGGATTTGATGCCGAATATGAAATGCATTGCTGTGAGTGATGATCTGGATGTGTGCGTGACCGTGAAGGTCAAGATGATCTATAAATCAGATCCCACCGGTGATCTTGCCGACGAACTGCTTCGAAAGGACACCAAACTCAAAGCCGACTATGTCGGCCAGTCTTTTGAAATGGATATTGCCGAGAGGATTAAGGGAAAATTAACGGAAAGCTGATCTGGCCTAAAAAACTATTCTGCCAGTAGTCGGTGTTTTCGGTGTCGGGGTCGGCATCGGGATCGGAATCGAAAAGGTGTTTGGCCGCACGTCGAAAGCGATTCCGATCCCGATGCTGTCGTGTGAGGCCCAACGCTTAGTACAAATCGACCCCGATATACGTCTCCGGGGTCAGGGCTTTCAGCTCTGCCTTAACATCGTCGGCAACATCCAGGGAATCGATAAAGTTCGCCATGGTTTTCTGGTCAATCTTGCTGTGGGTCCGGGTGAGCGCCTTTAATGCTTCGAACGGATCGGGATAGCCGGCACGTCGTAAAATCGTCTGAATCCCTTCGGCCACCACCGCCCAGTTTTCCTGAAGATCTTCCCGGATGCGATCCTTGTTTATGATCAGCTTGCCGAGACCTCTGAGCAACGATTTAACGCCGATCAGGGTGTGTCCGAAGGGCACCCCGATGTTCCGGGTGACGGTGGAGTCGGTCAGATCCCGTTGGAGTCTGGAAATTGGTAATTTTGCCGACAAATGCTCCAGGACGGCATTGGCAACGCCAAGGTTTCCTTCCGAATTTTCAAAGTCGATGGGGTTCACCTTATGGGGCATGGTGGACGAGCCGACCTCATCGGCTTTGATTTTCTGTTTAAAATAATCCATGGAGATATACGTCCAGATGTCCCGATTCAAATCGGTCATAATGGTGTTGATCCGTTTAAGTCCATCGCAAAAAGCCGCAAGATTGTCGTAGTGTTCGATCTGGGTCGTCACCTTGGAGCGTTTCAATCCGAGCGCATCATTAACAAGACGATCCGCAAACGCGGGCCAGTCGATATCCGNATAAGCTGCCTGCTGTGCGTTGAAATTTCCGGTGGCGCTTCCAAATTTAGCGGAGAACGGGACTTCCTCCAGAAGCTCTATCTGCTGTTCGAGCCGCTCCACGAATACATAGAATTCCTTTCCCAGTCGTGTCGGGGAAGCCGGTTGTCCGTGGGTCCTGGCCAGCATCGGAACCGCTTTCCAGTCTTCGGCCATTGTCCGCAGCGTGAGGACCAGATCATCCAGGGCCGGCTTTAGTGCGGCCGACCAGGCATCTTTCATGGACAATGGAAGGGCCGTGTTGTTGATATCCTGGGAGGTCAATCCAAAGTGGATAAATTCCTTGAATTTTTCCAGCCCGAGGACATCGAACCGTTCCTTGAGAAAGTATTCGACCGCCTTAACGTCATGGTTGGTCTTCTTCTCGATGGCTTTTACGCGGGCGGCATCGTCCATTGTAAAGTCCCGGTAGATGGACCGCAGATCCTCGTATCGGCCGTTGTCGAAACCTTCCAGCCCTGGAAGCGGTAGATCGCACAGGGCGATGAAATATTCGATTTCAACCCGGGCGCGATATTGGATCAAGGCGCCTTCGGAAAAATAGTCCGCGAGTTTTTCGGTGGCTCGACGATACCTCCCGTCCACCGGGGAGACGGCTGTCAATGGAGATAGCTGCATGATGTTCGATTCCTGAATTCTCTAATAATTACAAAGGGATTAATCCTAGTAGACACAGGCGAGTATAAGGAACTGGCTAAAGTGTGTCAAGCATCGGCAAAGTCAATACCGATACTTTCGGATTTCGATATTCGGATTTCGGATTTGGATTATCGGAGAACGATAATTGATCAAACATAGCTGGTTTGCGCATACCGTCTCTACTTCCGAGATACGACACTAGGCGTTGATGGCGCCTACTGCCTCCTCTACCGATTTAACCAGCTTTCCCGAACGTATCAGAGACACGACTTTATCGATGTCCGCATGTATTTCACGATCCTTCTCGAGGTACGGAACACGCTTTCGGATGATGTCATAGGCCACCCGGGTGCCTTTCCCGGCTCTCATGGGATGATCTTCGGTGATAAGATCGTATGCCTGGGCTGCACAGAGCAGCTCAATGGCGATGATTATTTCCACATTGGACATAATCTCCCGAGTCTGCCGGATGGCAATCGTACCCATGCTGACGTGATCTTCCTTATTGGCGGAGGTGGGAATGGAATCCACACATGCCGGATGGGCCAATACTTTGTTCTCCGATACCAGCGCTGCGGCCGTATACTGTGCAATCATGTACCCGGAGTTGAGCCCGCCCTCCCGGACCAGAAATGCCGGCAGCTGGCTAAGCTGTGGATTGACCATCCGCTCCGTGCGCCTTTCGGAGACGCTTCCCAACTCCGCCAGACCCATACCGAGATAATCCGCCGCCATGGCCACGGGCTAACCATGAAAATTTCCCCCGGTGCGAATGTCTTCGATTTCAACGAAGACCAGCGGGTTGGTAGTGGTGGCATTGATTTCGATATCGATGACCTGTTCCGCATGGGCCACGGCATCCTTGCTGGCACCGTGGATCTGGGGGGAGCACCGCAGGGTGTACGCATCCTGCACCCGACTGCAGCCTTTATGGGATGCAATGATCTCCGATCCTTCCGTCAGGCGCAGCATGTTTTCAGCCGTGGTGAGTTGCCCGGGATGGGGCCTGACCCGATGAATCAAAGGGTCGAGTTCGGATTGGCTCCCCATGAGCACTTCCAGGCTCATGGCACAGGCGATGTCCGCAACCTTGGATAGCCGAATCGCATCGTGCACGGCCAGCACACCAATGGCCGTCATCACCTGGGTGCCGTTGATCAGGGCCAAGCCTTCACCGGCCTCCAGGTGAAGGGCCGGGAGACCAATTTCGTCAAGCGCCTTGGCGCCGGGTATCCGCTTTCCCTTATAATGCGCTTCCCCGCGCCCGATCAGTACCAGTCCCATATGCGCGGCCGGAGCGAGGTCTCCGCTGGCCCCGACGGACCCCTTCTCTGGGATAGTCGGGGACACCCCGTTGTTCAGGAGGGCCACCAGGTGGTGCAAAATGTCCATACGGCAGCCGGCAGACCCCAGGGACAGGTCGCGCACCCGAAGCGCCATGATCGCCCGCACCACTTCGATGGGGAGCGGCTCGCCGACGCCTGCCGCATGGCTCATCAAGATGTTTTCCTGGAGTTGTGAGATGTCGTCTGTGGGTATGGTCACATCGCTCAGGGCTCCGAACCCGGTGGTAATGCCGTAGATGACCCGTTTTTCCCCCACCCAGCGGGAAATCAGAGATCTTGCCCGATCTACCCGGGCCTTGCCCTGGGCAGAGACATGGACCGGCACATTTTCCCTGGCGATATCGACGATCTCATCTATCGTCACATGCTCTTTATCCAGGCCTATTGAGTCCATTTCCGGCTCCCTTTTCCGCGTGAGGGTATTCCAACGTTCATAGTATGCGCTAATCTTGAGAGCGCCAGTCCGGATTATCTCCGGTCCAGCAGTTCCAGGACCTCTCTGAGTTTTTCGGACGCACGGGCGGCGAGGGTCTGGGCGTCGCTGATCATCGCGGTTTTGTATTTCTTGTCTTCGACATCTTCCAGGTTGATGAGAACGTTCTGATGGGCCCCCCAGATGCCGGCATCAAGGGCCTTTGCGGCAACCTGCACATCCGATTTCGAGGCAGGATTCCCGTGTCTCGCCACTTCACACAAGGGATCCCATGCCCGGTCGGCCAGTTTCATCGTCATCAGGGGCACTTCGGTAGCCGATTTCAAGCCGGCCTGTATTTTGGCCTTTCGAGCCGCTTTTTCTTCTTTGGTATTTTTGGGCATTTTGATGGCGGACATGACATCATGGAACGCCTCGGTGTCCGTATCGATCATGGGGATCAGCCTTTGAGTGATCTCATGCAGGATGGGGATAACTTTTCGCATCTGCGGATCAACGTCTTCGAACTTGCGGACACCATAGGTCAGTTTGGCTACCATGGCTCCCAGAGCCGTTCCGATGGCGGTCATCATAGCGGAGGCGGAGCCTCCGCCCGGCGCCGAGGTTCGGGCGGCAATGGCCTCTATAAAGGATCTGACGCTCCCGCCGGCCAGCGGCTCCTCAACCGGCTCCGCCACCATGTATTCAATGATTTTTTCTTCAGGCACAAAGGGAGACACCGAGTGGAGTCCCAGCCGATCCATGGCAAGGCGAATTTTCTGGTCCTCCTCATAGATGAAGAGATCTTCCTGTTCGATGTAGTAATCAGCAGCCATTAACATCGCCTCCAGGGGCACCAGGCCGACAATTTCCGATCCGGCCACGCCGACATTCAGGGCCGCCGCTTCCTGTTTCACTTCCTCGAATAACACGTGGGGAGGCGTAATCCGGTAATTTGTGAGGTTCACGGTCACCTGGGCCGCGTTGATTTCATCAACGAACCAACCCATCCCCTTGACGGCAGTCAGCCGCCCCGGCTCGGCGGATCCTCGCCCGGCATCCCGCAAATTCAATGCGATGCGATGTGCCTGGTTGGGTGTGCCGAGGATGTTTACGTTATAGGCGATGAGAACAGGACGGGCCCCAGTTGTGGTGGCCCCCCATTCGGGAACAAAATCCGTCGGTCCAAAATCCGGCGTCCATTTCGAATCTTTCAATTTTTCCACAAGCCCTTCATATTCTCCGAGGCGGATCTGGGACAGTTTTTTTCGGTAGTCCTGCCGGGCAGCCTCTTCGTAGAGATAGACCGGCACCTGAAGTGTTTCTGCCGCCTCTTCTGCAAACCGTCTGGCAACCGACACACATTCGTCCATGGTGACATCGGTAATGGGAATAAAGGGACAAACATCCAGAGCGCCCATTCGTGGATGCTCACCGGAATGGCGGCGCATGTCGATGCGATCGCGAGCGGTGCGGGCGGCATTCAAAGCCCCGACCACAACGGCATCCGGGTCTCCCACGAACGTATATACGGTTCGATGGGTGGACCAGCCGGAATCGATATCCAGCAACCGACATCCTGGTGTCTCCCGGATGGCATCGGCAATAGCGTCGATGGTCGTCTGGTCCCTCCCCTCGGAGAAATTGGGTACGCATTCGATGATCTTACCCATTGGAAGATCCTTTCCGGCGTGTCGCCCTTGCGGGTTAACCCGAATATTGCATGACATCTTTTCAGCAATTAGCTGAAAAGAAGCAATGTCGGGCTGTTTTTGTAAATATGAACCTTGGTGGCAAGCATACTGTTTGTGATCTTCAAAATATAGAAAAGACACTGAAAAGACTTCACCCTTGGGGCTTCGCTCTTTGAGCTTCGACCCCACAAGCCGGGCCAAACGGAGGTTTCCATGGTCCCGCCTATCGGCGGGATCTTACGACCCGCGTTATTCGAGGCTCGCGGTAGGGGGCTGCAGCTTGACTTCGGCTAAGCTCAGGATCATGACAGTCGTAGCCCGCCTCGAGGTGCCTTGGCCATAAAAACCTCCGTTTGGTGCAATGTCCGGGTTAACTGATTTTTTCTCCAAGTTTGTACACCTGATGAACTGGAGAGACGCCTGCATGATAGGCCAGAATCGACGGCGATTCGCCTTCCAGCAACAAAAAGTCGGCGTTTTTTCCATCCTCCAGACTGCCGGTTCGGTGGGCCATGCCCAAGGCATATGCCCCATTGAGTGTGGCTGCTGTTAACGCTTCGGCAGGAGATAATTTCATGTTGAGTACCGCCAGTCCGATCACAAAGGGCATGGATTCCGTGTAGCTGGACCCCGGATTGCAATCAGTTGCCAGGGAAACCGGCACATTTCGGTCGATAAAGGTTCTGGCCCGTGCATATGGTTTGCGCAGACTGTAGGCGGTTGCGGGGAGAAGCGTGGCGATGACACCCGCTTGGGCCATTTTCTCGATGCTTTTATCACTGGCCGCCAACAAGTGGTCAGCAGAAATGGCGCTGATCTCTCCGGCCAGACCCGCACCCCCCAGGTCGCGGATCTCATCCGCATGAAGCTTTACGGCCATTCCAAACTGCTTTGCGGCTGTCAGAATCCGCCGGCTCTGATCGATGGTGAATACCCCTTCTTCACAAAACACATCGCAATGCGTGGCAATCCCCTGATCCCGAACCGCCGGGAGCATCTCGTTGATAATAAGGTCTACATAGGCGTCGGGAGAATCTTTATATTCCTGGGGTATGGCATGGNCCCCCAGAAAGGTGGGGACCACATCCATAGATGTTTGCCGGGCCACACGGTCGATGACCCGAAGCATCTTCAGCTCGTTCTCCGTATCCAGGCCGTAGCCGCTTTTTATCTCGACGGTCGTTGTCCCGAATCCGAGGGCAGTCCGGGCACGGGATTCTGTGGTTCGGTACAATTCGGATTCACTGGCTTCCCGCACGGCCCGCACCGAAGAGAGAATCCCGCCGCCCTGTTTTAAAATGTCAAGGTACGCTATCCCGCTGATCCGCATATCGAATTCTGCTTCCCGAAGGCGGGCAAAACACATGTGGGTGTGTGGATCGACAAATCCGGGAATCAGGCAGCGGCCCCCGCAGTCGACCTTCATGGAGAGTTTCTCGCCGGTCAGACCCTCAAGGATAGTGTGTTCTTCCCCAATACCGGCGATACGGCCGTCTCTGACCGCCAGCGCGCCCGGATTGTATTGGATGACGGTTCCTTGATTCCTACCCGCTGACGGGAANCCCTCATCCTTTGGCGTGAAGATACGGGCGTTGTAGAAGACTTTGGCTGTCATGGATTCTGGTCTCCGTGGAGATGGCTGCTGGAAAACACATCGTCGACAGACCGACGAATCAGCGATTCGTCTGCCAGATAGGGAAGCGTGATATGATCCCCATTTTCATTGTCCCGGTTATAGCCCATGGCGACTTCCATGGCGTTGGGATTTCGAGACCAGCTGCGGCGGGCTACCCCGCCCATGACATCCCAGGTCATTGCGGATCGGATGATTTGGACCACACGAGTACTGCCGTCGAGAACCAGACCGAATCCTCCGTTTATGGCTTTTCCGATTCCGGTACCGCCACCATTATGAAGGGCGATCATGGTCATGCCCCTGGCGGCATTGCCTGCAAAGCAATNGGTCGCCATATCTGCGCAGACATTGCTCCCGTCCAGAATATTTGCCGTCTCCCGAAATGGCGAATCCGTGCCGCCGGGATCATGATGGTCCCGTCCCAGCATGATCGGCCCGACGTCGCCGGAACNGACCATCTCGTTGAATTTGAGCGCGATACGGGTGNGGNCGCGAGCATCCTGGTACAAAATACGGGCAAAACTGCCCACAACGAGCCGATTCTTTTCGGCATCCCGGATCCAGATGTAGTTGTCCCGGTCCTCGGGGCGGCGTTCGGGGTCGATACAGCNCATGGCGGCCTGGTCGGTCGCGGCCAAATCATCGGGTTCTCCGCTCAAGCACACCCACCGGAACGGACCATACCCGTAATCGAAAATAGGCCCCATGATATCTTCAAAGTATGATGGGAAGATAAATCCGTCTTTGGCGTCCCTCCCGTTTTTAGCTGCTTCAGTGACCCCGGCATCGAAAACGGCCTTTAAAAACGCATTTCCATAGTCAAAGAAATACACACCTCTTTCGGAAAGGGTTTGGATGAGCTCAAAGTGACGACGCAGACTTGTGTCCACCAGAGCCCGGAACCGATCCCGGTCAGTGGCCAGCAGACGGGTTCGCTCGTCAAAGGTAATGCCCTGGGGGCAGTAACCCCCTTCATAGGCGGCATGACAGGAGGTTTGATCCGATAGGAGATCCACGCGGATACGATTCGCCGCGATATAGTCCAACAGGTCGACCACATTGCCGGAATATGCAATGGATATCGGGTCGCCGGTTTTCAATGCCTTATCCGCGATGGAAAAGATATCCGGCAACTCCGTCGACACCATATCCACCCATTCCTGATCCAGGCGGGTCTGAATCCGTGATGGGTCTACCTCTGCTATGATCGAAACGGCACCGGCGATCTTGGCCGCTTTGGGCTGAGCTCCGCTCATTCCACCCAGACCGGATGACACAAAGAGCAGTCCAGACAGATTTTTATCATCCGGAACAGCGCACATTTTCCGGCCGGCGTTGAGCAGGGTGTTATAGGTCCATGGACGATGCCCTGGGGCCCGATATACATCCACCCGCCGGCTGTCATTTGGCCGTAGGCGGACACCCCCATTTGGGCGGCGATTTCCCAATCCTCCAGATTATCGTAGAGTCCAACCATCAGGCCATTGGTAATGATAACGCGTGGCTGATCGGGAGACGATTGAAAAAGACCCAGTGGATGCCCCGATTGCATGACAAGTGTCTGATGGTCCGTCATGGCCTCCAGGTACTGCTTGATCAGTCGATACTGCATCCAGTTTTGACACACGCTTCCGCCTTCGCCATAGGTGACGAGTTCATAGGGATACAGCGCCACATCAAAATCCAGATTGTTGTCGATCATTAACTGGANGGCTTTACCGGCCAGGCAGTTGCCTTCATATGCCGTCACGGGTTGGGCCGTGATGTTTCCGTCAGGACGAAAACGGTAACCGTATATCCGCCCGCGGGTTGTGAGTTCATTCAGGAATTCCGGAGCCAATACGGCATGATGGGCTTCGGGAATATAACGCAGGGCATTTTTTAATGCGACACGGGTCTGTGCACGGGTCAATCGGAAGCCCCGGTCCGGCGCCCGCCGGATGTTTTCCTTGAATCGAGGGGTTTCGGGGAGGTCTTCTCCAAGCCGAATGGTCATCGCCCGGGCAATATCTTTGTTATCCAACATGGCATCTCCTCCCTTACGGAGTCATGGACATTTTCTGAAGCACGGGGTGGGGATGGGAAGGGTTTCGTCACATTCGACGGATATGGGTTCCGTCAGAATTCTGTTTCTTCTCCTTATTGATCAAACTCACACTGCTGGGAGTACCACAGTTCTATACTTATCAGCACCTAGAACGTGAGTAGATCTGACTTTTATTAATAATTACAGTAATATTATATTCATCACTATCGGTGAGTCTATGAAAATGCCAAGGTAGTGTCAAGCGGCCGTGACAGAGTGGCACCGGCTCCCCAGCCCGCATTGACAGGCTATCGGCATTCCTTTATAGACGATGCGCGTGTACATCCTAATGAAATGGNCCGCCCCTGCAATCCGGGAGTGGTGAGGTCTTCCTATGATTCAGTTAGAAAATCTGACAAAAAGCTTTGGCCGCCAAACTCTGTTTGAAGATATCGGCTTCCAGATCAATTCCCGGGAACGGATCGGCCTGGTCGGACGAAACGGTCATGGCAAGACCACACTGTTGCGACTCATTATCGGTGAGGAGAAACCGGATGCCGGAAGCGTGATCATTCCAAAGAATTACCGCCTGGGGTATGTGCGTCAGGCCATTGCGTTTACCGAACCGACCGTGCTTGAAGAGGGGGCAAAAGAGCTGCCCGAATCCGAAAAAGATCATTTTTGGAAGGTGGAAAAAATTCTCGCTGGTTTAGGCTTTTCAAAAACCGACATGGACAGGAGCCCCCACGAATTTTCCGGCGGTTACCAGTTGCGGCTAAATCTGGCGAAGGTGTTGGTTGCCGAGCCGGATTTGCTCATGCTGGACGAGCCCACCAACTACCTGGACATCGCCTCCATCCGATGGGTGGAGCGGTTTCTTCAAAATTATCCTCGAGAAGGACTTCTGGTTACCCATGATCGAAGTTTCATGGATGCTGTTGTCACCCATACCCTTGGTGTTCACCGGAAGAAAGTTCGGAAAATCCCGGGCAATACGGAAAAATACTATGCTCAGATCGCCCAGGAAGAAGAAATTTACGAGAAAACCCGGCTCAAGGACGAGCGCCGGCGGAAGGATATCGAGCGATTTATCACTCGCTTCCGTGCTAAAGCCCGACTGGCAAACCTGGTCCAGTCCCGCATCAAGACCCTGTCGAAAATGGAAAAACAGGACCGGCTGGAACAGATTAAAACTCTCGACTTTTCATTCCGCAGCAAGCCGTTTCCAGCCCGACATGTTCTGACGGCTGAAGATGTGTCCTTCGAGTACAGCCCGGGCAAACCGATTATTGAAAATTTCAGTATCTCCGTTGGACGCCGGGAGCGGATCTGTGTGGTCGGCAAAAACGGCCGGGGAAAGACGACCCTGCTCCGTTTGTTGGCAGGGGCTCTGACACCGGGTTCCGGCAAGGTTTCCTATAATCCCCAGGTGGTTGCCGGTGTTTTTGAACAGACAAACATTCAAACCCTTGAGCCGACCCACACCGTGGAAGAGGAAATCATCCAGGCCCATCCGGATGTGGATCGGCAACTGGCTCGAAATATCAGTGGCGCTATGATGTTTGAGGGAGACGACGCGCTGAAGCGCATCAGCGTACTGTCTGGAGGGGAAAAAAGCCGTGTCATGCTGGGCAAACTGCTGGCGACACCGGTCAATGTGTTGCTTTTGGACGAGCCCACCAACCATCTGGATTTAGAATCCTGCGATGCACTTCTTGCGGCGATCGACTGTTTCGATGGAGTGGTGATTATGGTGACCCATAACGAAATGTTCTTACACGCGCTGGCCGAACGCCTCGTCGTCTTTCAAAAGGGCGGTATTCAGGTTTTCGATGACGGGTACAGCAGATTTCTGGATACCATCGGTTGGGAAGACGAACCCCGTCCTTCGAAGCGTTCTATATCAGAAACACCGGTTCCCCAAAGCGAACCTTCAAAACTATCGAAGAAAGCACTCCGCCAGATGCGCTCGGAAATTGTGGCCGAACGTTCCCGCATCCTCGGGCCGATTGATAACGAGATACAGCAGACCGAGGATGCTATTGAATCCCGAGAGCGGGAATTGGACGCCCTGAACCGTGCCATGCAGTCAGCCACTCAGGCTGGCGACAGTGCCAAGATTGCGGATCTTGGCCAGGCAATTCATCAATATCAGACAGATATCGACACCCTGTTCGACAAACTGGAAGCCCTCACAATGGATCTGGANGGGCGAAAGAAGGAATTTGATGAACGCCTGAACAGGGTCGATGGAGACACTTCGGGGTAACTTGTTGCCTGTTGATTGATTTTTTATATGAATTTGAAACGGGGATCGTGTTTTGGCATCGATATGTTCCGTTTGACCAAAGCGGGTTTCGATCCATACAATATTATGAGTATACATCCAAACCTCGACATGCTCGGGGTCGGGATCGCTATCGGAATCGGAATCGAAACAGCCTTACCGCCTAAGAAATCGATACCGATTCCGAACCCGATACCGATTTCGATGTGTCCAAAGCTTCCAGAATCGTTGGTAATTTAAATATAAGAACGGAATCAAATAGGCATATGAACGAAAAAAACAGACAACGGATTGCCGTTTTCCAACAAAACGGCAGCGGCGAAACCAAAATCCGAGGCATACGGGAGCATGGGGGCGACCGCTTCATTCTCGAAGTGGTCGACATTGACCAGGCGTTGCCTCCGGTCATCGACGACGCTTCGGAGTATCTGCCCGAGACCATCGTGGCGGATCTGGTGTTGGACTATCTGCAGCATCCGGACCTTTCCCAGGACCTTGCCGAACGCTGCCGTCATCTCGGGATCCCGATGATCGCCTCTGGCCGCAAAATCCGCGTAAAAGGCACAATCAACCCGCCCACCTGTTGCGGACTGGCCCGACACGAGCGGTTGGGGCCCTATGCCGAATCCTTTGGGGCGCCTGAATTTGAAGTTGAGATTGAGGAGGATCGGATCACGAAAGTGCGCGTGTTGAGAGGCGCCCCCTGCGGCGCGACCTGGGAAGCCGCTGAGCGGATGATTGGGTTGCCTGTTGACGATGCCGTGGTCCGTATGGGGCTCGACACCCAGTATTTTTGTACGGCCAATCCGGCGGGATGGGATCCGATTTATGGGAAAAGCCCGGTTCATTTCGCCGGGGAGGTACACAGTGCCGCGCTTCGTCGGGCACTCCGCAAACATAAGGCCGGCGATGATTGACAAGGCATTGGCAACCCTCTAAAACTAAACATGTTCCCGAACTTGAGGGACCCATATGCGCCCGAGGGGCGTGAACTTTATGTTAAAGGGAGAAGGAAAAATGGAATGCTCCCCAGTTGAACGTTGCCTTGTGGAATGTGAATTTTTTCAGGGATTGTCTGACGAATACCTGAAAACGATCGGTACATTATGTGAGGTGCGGGAATACGAGCCTGGAGATGTCGTGTTCCGTCAAGGGGATTTCGGAGAGCACCTGTACGTCATCGCAGAGGGGCAGGTCTACCTGGAGCGGGGCGTGGACCTTGGTGATAAAAAAACCGGTACGGTCGTGATCTCTGTTTTGGGAAAGGGGCGGCTACTCGGTTGCTGGTCGACCCTCCTGGGAGAACCCCATATTCTGATGTGTTCGGCCGTTACCCAGAAGCCCTCCACCATATTGCGGTTTCGCGGGTCGGAACTCAGAGGACTCATGAGTGATAACAGTGTGTTAGGATTTACGCTCATGGAGCGACTATGCTTCCTGCTGAAGGATCGTGTGCAGTCGGCCTATGGGGCGCTTGAAAAAATCTGACCAACCAGAATTCAGCAAGCAGATAATGGACGCCATCTTTCAAGCTGAAGAAGAAGCGATTCTAACCGATATCCGAGCCAGGATCACCGTCTTTGAAAAAGACCGGAGCCAGCTCATTCCCACTCTCCAGATGATCCAGGAAACCCACTCTTACCTGCCTCCTGCGTCATTTGGGATTGTCGCCGATCACCTGGGTATTTCCGAATGCGAAGTCTATGGCGTGGCGACCTTTTACAACCAATTTCGTTTCAATCCACCGGGTCGGAATCCGATTAAAGTCTGCATGGGTACCGCCTGTCATGTAAGGGGCGGCGACATAATACTCGAAAATTTCGAGCGTAAGCTGGAGATATCCGAGGGGGAGACGACGCAGGACCGTGAGTTCAGTATCGAACGGGTTGCCTGTGTGGGCTGTTGCGCCATTGCTCCGGTGGCCGTTATTGGCGAAGCCGTCCATGGCAGCATGGCACCGAGCAAGGTGGAAAGCCTGATTTTGCGAGTTCAGCTCGAGAAAGAACGGGAAGAAAGAGACCGGGCCAAGAATGAATCCAGGGAGTAACACCAGTCCACATACGCAATATCTCCGTATTCGTCAGGAAGCGGATGCTCGCCGAAATGCGTTCGTAACATCGACAACCCCCAAAATCCATATCGGCATGGCCACCTGCGGTATTGCCTCGGGAGCCCTGGAAACCAGGAAGGCTTTCGAGGAGGCATTGGCCGAAAGACATCTCAGTGCCCATATCCACAGCGTCGGGTGCATCGGACATTGCTATGCGGAACCGGTCGTGGTCATCGACAATCCGGCTTCAGGTTTCCCGCCAATTTTTTACCCCGAGGTCCACCCCGGAAAGGCTAAAATGCTCGCCAAATTCTTCGTCGAAGAAGGAGATCCAAGGCTTGAGCATATTCTCGGGGCGACCGAGCCCAATGACATGATACCCGTGGTCACCGATTACAGTCGCTTCAACATGGAAAAGCGGGTCGTCATGGAAAAATGCGGCAAAATCGATCCGGAAGATCTTTACGATTACATTGCCGAGGGCGGTTATGCGGCCTTGGCGAACACCCTGGAACAACCGGCGGATACGATTGTCAATGAGGTCGTCGCATCCGGTTTGCGCGGCAGGGGTGGGGCCGGATTCCCTACCGGACGGAAATGGGAACTGGCCGCGGAAGCCGGAGGGGATTCGAAACTGGTCATCTGCAACGCGGACGAGGGTGATCCAGGGGCCTATATGGATCGAACCATACTCGAAAGCAATCCCCACCAGGTTCTTGAGGGGATGGTTATGTGCGGTTATGCCGTGGGTGCTGAAAAAGCGATCGTCTATGTCCGTGCGGAATATCCCCTCGCTGTAAAATTGGTGACAGGGGCCATTGAGCAGGCCCGAGAACTCGGATTTCTCGGAAAGCAGATTCTGGGAAGCCCATTTGACTTCGATATTGAAGTTTTCCAGGGTTCCGGGGCATTTGTCTGCGGGGAAGAGACAGCCTTGATTCAGTCCATTGAGGGAAACCGTGGAATGCCGCAGCACCGGCCCCCGTTTCCAGTTCAACTGGGTCTGGGCGGGCACCCTACGATCATCAATAACGTCAANACGCTCGCATCCATACCACCGATCATCGAGAAGGGAGCGGACTGGTTTCGCGGAATCGGCACGCAGGAGAGCCCGGGAACGGCGATTTTCTCTGTTGTCGGGAATGTGGTGCAACCCGGGCTTGTCGAAATCCCAATGGGCGTCACTCTGCGAACACTGATCTTCGATATCTGCGGAGGAATTCCGGACCAGAAAAAGTTCAAGGCAGTTCAGATCGGCGGGCCATCCGGTGGGTGTTTGTCCGACGAATTTCTCGATACCCCCATCGATTTCGATTCCCTGATCCAGGCCGGTGCCATGATGGGCTCCGGCGGCATGGTGGTTCTGGACGAAGATGCCTGCCTGGTGGATGTATCCCGCTACTTCCTCGAGTTTACCCAAAACGAATCCTGTGGGAAATGCACTTTTTGCCGGATCGGAACGCACCACCTGTTGACCATCCTGGAGCGGATGACAAGGGGTGACGGGCTCCCGGAAGATATTGAAATCCTGAAAACCTTAAGTCAGGACATCAAAGGCGGCTCATTGTGCGGGCTCGGTAAAACGGCCCCGAATCCTGTGCTGACCTCTCTCAAGTATTTCATGGAGGAATACGAAGCGCACATTGCCGAGAAGAAATGCCCGTCGTGCATGTGCCGGAGCCTGACCGCCTTTTATATCGATCTGGACANGTGTGCCATCGGTTGTGAAGCCTGTGTCGGCGTCTGCCCGACTGAGGCCATTTTTACAACGAGCACACGTAAAAAAGGGGTGGATCTCCAACTGTGCGTGAAATGCGGGGAATGTGTCGTGGCCTGCCCACCGGAGTACGATGCGGTCCGGAGGGTGTCGCCTCCGGATCTGGCACCGGTGGTCGAGAGACCCAAAGAAAAATCTAAACAAAAGTAGTACACCAATTCAACGCAGAGGCGCAGAGACCGCGGAGGCGTTTCTGTTTTTCAGAATCCCTGTTAGGGGGAGTCTGAAAAAGGGCCGACTCAGGGAAGAACTGGTCTTTCAAGGGGAGATGATAAAAGGGTATCCAAAGATATGGACCTGATCACCATTACTGTGGACAACACCGAGATCGAGGCAGAGCCGGGAGCGAACCTGCTCCTGACATGCCTGGAAAACGGCATTTACATTCCCAACCTGTGCCACCTGAAAGAAATGTCGCCGGTTCCGGCCTCCTGTCGACTCTGTTTCGTCGAGATCGACGGGATCGATCAGCCTGTGGCCTCCTGTACCATTCAAATATGGGGAACGATGCAAATCCGCACCGACACCCCTGACGTGCGGCGCCTTCAGAAAGCCGCGCTTCAACTGCTTCTGTCGGTTCACGATGTAGACTGCAAACCCTGTCCTGCCAACAAGAAATGTGCTCTTCAGGATATCGCTAAGTTTCTCCAGATAAGTCTTAAGCCCAAACATCTCCAGAAGCAGCTCAAAGAGACCTCTGTCAATGAAGAGCATCCTTGCCTGAATTACTACCCGAATAAGTGCGTACTCTGCGGAAAATGCGTTTATGTCTGCCGTCAGCAGCACGAACTTCCCATGTTAGCGTTTGCCGGTCGGGGATTTCATACGGTCGTAACGGCTTTCGGTGAATGGAAAAATGGCATGGATGCCTGCGAATCCTGCCTGGCCTGTTCGGCAATCTGTCCGGTTGGGGCGCTTATTCCGAAGGATATCACCATAAAATCGTGAAACGATTTTATAAGGAGAACGTGTCGTGAAATTAGGTATTATCGGCCTCCCCGGAGCCGGGAAGAAAACCGTCTTCGAAGCTTTGACGCACAATATCTCCGATGAAGCCCTTTACTCCGAGAGCCGGATCGGAACCGTCAGGGTCCCGGACGACCGGGTGGATGTCCTGAGTGACATGTACAAACCAAAGAAAACGATTTATGCCCAGGTGGAATATTTTCTGCCGGGCTTAGGACCCGCCCAACAGCAAAAGGGTAAGGACCAAAGCCTGTGGACACAGGTCCGGGATTGTGATGCGTTGATCCATGTGATCCGCAATTTTTCTCTCCCCGGTGCTGAGCCCCCTTCGCCTCTGAACGATTTCACCGATATCGACCAGGAGCTGATGGTGTCGGATCTGGTCCAGATCGAAAAACGGCTTGAACGACTGAGCCAGGATCGGAGTCGAGGGCAAAAGACCAGTGCGGCAGAACGAGGGCTCCTCGATCAATGCCGTGACACCCTGGAGGACGACACACCCTTGCGACATGTACCGGAACTGGCATGCGCCCCGTTGTTGCGTGGATTCACATTCCTGTCCGGGAAACCGATGCTGCTGCTCTTTAACAATGCTGACGAAGACGACGTCCTTCCAGACATCGAAACCCTAGCTGAGCGTGAATCCTGTGATATTATTAAAGGACGGCTCGAACAGGAGCTGGCCCAGATGACATCCGAGGAGGCGGCGGAGTTTCTTGAAGAATTCAATATCACCGCCTCGGCAATGGACCGGATTATTGAGCGTTCCTATCGCTTGCAGGGCCTCATCTCCTTTTTCACCATCGGAGGAGACGAAGTCCGTGCCTGGACTATTCGGAGGGGAACACCGGCGGTCGAGGCGGCCGGGATCATTCACAGTGATATGCAAAAGGGGTTTATCCGGGCGGAAGTGCTGGCCTTTGACGATCTGAAGGCAGCAGGCAGTTTCAAAGAAGCACGAAAACTGGGGACCGTCCGCCTGGAAGGCAAAACCTATGAGGTTATGGACGGCGATATCGTAACTATCCGCTTCAACGTCTAAGTAGAATTTACGGATTGCCGAAAATTCTACCAATGAAAAGCGATTAAAATTTCAGACTATTCATAGACTATGCCATAATTCTATTTCGATTCGAAGGGCGTGTTTCTAACGGATGCTGTAGGCCGGTGCGTCTTGTCGGGTCGACTTGTCCCGTCGTAGCTCGGAGAGCGGAGTCGGAAGCATCAGCGAAGCCTGGTGACCGGCTCTGCTTCTGTTGAAAAGTCCGGGCTAACCCGAGGCCATCCCCCGGTTTCATACGGGTTAGAAACAGAACGCGCCCAAGAGCCCAGGCTGATCAATGGGCTTGATACGCCACCAGTCGAACACAGAGTTTCTTTTCCAATTCCTTGATTTTTTCCAGCTCTTGATTATCCAGATTTGCCGGAGCCGGCGGGGTGTAGTAGGCAAGGATGCGTGTACCGGTATCTGCTTCCAGTTTCTGAATTTCTTTGACGTTGTCTTCACTGAGATAATCGGCATAGGTGCGATCAAAATCCATCATTCCCTCCCTGTAGAATTTTCATTGTAACATTTTCGATAACTCGAAAATGTTACCAGTTGAAAAACAACCAAGNTAGGTTCATTTAAAACACACTAACACTGTTTTTAGTGAAGACAACCGTCAACAGACCCAAGTGTTTGAATTGGCTGAATTTCAAAAAAATTCGATGCGGTGTTGAGGGAATCGGGATGTCGATCCTCTCGGGGTCGGGATCGCTATCGGTATCGATCACCCCGACGCAGTCTTTCAACATCGAGATACCGAACCCCGTAACGATTCCTATGGTTTCCCCAATTTTCTGCTCGGACACTATACGTATGTCATCAGACTATTTGGATAAGTCCGTTTCAACCTCCGAAATTGTATACACAGGGGGTAAAGAACCGCCATCACCAGGACGGTGGCCAGTCCAGTTTCGATCAGGCCTCCGGATTTATAAAGACCGGTGAGTCTCGCTGTTAGGGTGAGCAGGTGCACGTGGAGAATGTAGAAAAACAGGGGTGTCTGGCCAAAAACGATGAACGGATTCCACGATGATGGAATTCGATGTTCATAAAATCGGGTCAGACCCGCCAACAAGAGAAACATGAGCCCCAGCTCCAGCAGTGAAAATGTGAGGCTGGGTGGGTATTTGCTTACATGGAGCCATTGCACCAGGGAGGTGCCGTACCGGTATAGGGTCATATTTCCATATCCGTTGATTCCGCGAATGAGCACAAACAGCATCAGAAATACAAGGCCTGCAAACACGTAGAATCTCACCGGACGGGTGATGCGGTTTTCGACATGCATGGTCCCAAGGGACCAGCCCAGCACCATATAGGCCAGCCATGGCAACATGGGATACAGAACAAACACCCCATCAGTGATCCTTCCGCCCGTGACAAGGAATGCGCCGACCNGGCCGGGCCGCTCGCCTCCTGCGATCCAAAGTACCAGCCCGGCTAGAGCTTCGCTGAATACCATATATCCAAGGCTGAGGGACAACAACAGTTTGGCATTCCATCGACGCAGGAAGACCATCGCCATCATGCTGGCCCCGATGGCGTACAAAACCTGGAGAAGAACGCCGTACCCGAATCCGAAGCTCATCCACAAGGGATCCAGCAGCAAAATGATCAGCCCCCGGGTAAACAAATAACGACCCACCTCTCTCTCGGTCGCCCCCCGGGACAGTCTGCGGGTGATGCTGAGGCACAGTGCGAATCCTGCCAGGAATAAAAATGTGGGTGCGCAGATGTGGGTCGACCAGCGGATTAAAAACTGGATCTCGGGGATCGGAGAGCCTGCCTTATAAAAAGCGGCCGAATCGGTGGCATACTTCCCGGCATTAAAGGCAAAGGAGGCATGGTCCATGGCCATCAGGACAATGACAATGCCGCGCAAGGCATCAAGCGCGGGCAGGCGTTGGTATGAAATCTGATTGGACATTGAGTTATCTTTCACCGAACAGCACATCTACCATTAATCTTTCTGCACAAATGCCTTCTGCGATGAAAATGGTAACTTCGCACGAATGAATGTAATCTTTTGTGACTGAGATAAATCTGTCTCAGATGTGTGGATCAGGGTTCAGGGCAAGGCGCATGGTGCCTAAAAAGCGGAGCATACACGATAGTATGTGAGCATTTTTCGGTAACATGCAACACCGCCATGGACCCTTAGACGTTATTATGAGACAGATTTTTAGTAGGTCAGCAGTGGCGTCTGCCCAATATAGGTGGGCTCGGCAACTTGGGCGAGTATAAAGTGGGCCACGTCCGCGCGGGAGATTTTTCCTGCAGTGACTCCGTTCAGGTCGGTGATGGCCCGATATTCAGTGGTCAGGGGGCCATTGGTCAGAAAACCGGGCCGCACAATGATCCAATCCATATCGCTGTCCATGACGATCCGCTCTTCCCGGTCCTTATCTTCATAGATTGTTTTCAGCAGGAGCGGGTTGACAATGCGATCGTAGAGAAATCCCCCGTGTCCCTGGCTGTCACCGGCACCGATACCGGTCACCGCTATCAGCCGTCGGATACCGTGGTGCTGCATAGCGGCCAGAACATGGGTCATCCCTTGGGAAAATACCGACACCGGCTTTTGCGTGGGGGGGATCCCGATACAGGTACAGACCCCCTCTTGGCGCTCAGCAGCCGCCCGGACGGCCCGGGGGTCCAGAATGTCCCCGGACAGCACTCGCACATTCGGATCCTGAAACGGGAGTTTTGCCGGATCCCTGGCCAGCACCGTGANGATATGCCCTGCCGCCACCGCCTGCCGCAGGAGCTCGAATCCGATACCGCGGGTGGCACCGATGATAAGAAATTTCATTACTTACTCATAGGCGAGTACACGGATAACACCCATGGTGGCGCCCGTATCGTCGGTGGTGCAGGCGTCGCTGACCGAGAGTACCTGTTTCACATTGTTTTTCTCGATGAATTGATTGACCATGCTGTCCAGGTCTTCGAGCTCCTTTCGGGCGTGGAACACTTTCAGAGGGGTGGCGAATGTTTTTACTTTTGCCATGGGTCTCTCCTTTTATGAAAGATTCGGGTGATGTCTTTGGGTTTCTCCCGCAATGACTAGAACCACTCTCAAAAACGCATCTAGGGGCCCATGGCGGTGTTGCGGGCCGATCCGCCGTTGCCCCTTGATGCAAATCGGGGCTGTGGCGGGTCAGGCAAAAAATGCTCACATACTATCGTGTATGCTCCGCTTTTTTGCCATTTCGCGCCTTGCCCTGAACCCCGATCCACATTCTTGAGAGAGGTTCTGATTATCAGAAATGATAATCATGGTATCGATTTTTCAAAGCCCATCTCCTGGGTGCTGTAACTCCCTCGAAGAGATCTATTTGCCGGGAACCGAAACGAGTGCCTTTTCTCTGAACCAGGGCGAGACAATGGCGATTTTTCAGATCTTCTGATACACTGTGCCTGTGCCGTCCCGAGCGGCACTCTTCCAGAATACGAATCTCATGCTGTCAGAAAGTGTTATGGAGGATCTATGAGTTCGGATGCATATACCTATATTTCCAGCATGCCGCATTTTTCATTTCTGCCGGAAGACGAACTCCGTCAGATCGCCGAATCGGTAACGGTCGTTCGCCATTCAGAGGGAACCTTGTTTGCAACTCAAGGCCACACCCAAATTGAGAGTATTTTCATTCCCGTAGAGGGCGCCTTGGCCCTGTATATCGAATCGGAAAACGACAGGTCGCTATCCGGCTACATCAAATCCGGAGATGTATTTGGCGGCATTAGCATCCTGCTCAACGGCGGTATTTCGCTGCGAACGGTTGAGGTACAGCAAGACTGCGTCGGATATGCCATTTCCAAAAACGTATTTTTAGACTTATGCACCCGTTACGCGGATTTTTTTGACTACTTTCTGGAAAATTACAGCCAGAACATGTTCGACCCGTACCTCTCTGCGCTGATCGAAACCGGGCAGGTACGTCGGTTTCTGTCCACCATCGAACCGTTTTCCTTCCTCCCGAATGAAGAACTGGACCGCATCGCCGAAGAGATGACCGTCGTGCAATACCCCAAAGGGACGATTCCATTTGTCCAGAGAGCGACCCGGATCGGTTACCTGTATATTCTTCAAACAGGTTCTGCGGAGCGCTATTTCGAGGAGAATGGCGGTCGCATGCTGCAGGAATTGATGGGAGAAGGTGATATTTACGGCGGTATCTCCATGCTCCTTCACGACGGGATATCGGTCCGGACGGTGAAGATCCTGGAGACCGCTACCTTTTATTTGCTTCCCAAGAAACGATTTCTCGAGATTTGTCGTGATTATGAATCGGTGAGCGAATTTTTTACCGATATCTTCGGTAAACGCATGCTGGAAAAATCCTATGCCTCTGTAGTGGCCAAAAACTTGGCGCCCCGGCAGGAAAGCCTCCAGTTTTTCAACCAGCATGTGGGAGGCATATACAGCCGCGAGCCAATTTTTGGGACCGTCTCCCTGACCATTCGGGAGGCCGCCGAAATCATGGCAGGCAAGAAAATCAGCGCGCTGTATCTCAAATCGGAAAAAGATGCCTGTGTTGGTGTCGTGACGGAGCAGGACCTGACACAGCGCGTGATCGCCGCCGGCTATGATGTCAACCGGCCGGTTTCCGATATTATGAGTTCACCGGTGACGACCGTTTCCGAGTTCGCTCTGGTCTTCGAGGCGATGATGATCATGATGGAAAACAATATCCGCCACCTGGCGGTGACGGATGTCGATGAAAATGTCGTCGGCGTGCTCAGCGACCGTGAGCTGCTCTCCGCCCAGGGCCAGTCACCGGTATTCCTGATCCGTGAAATCATCGACGCCGTCTCCATTGAGGAGATCATTGCCTGCCACAACCGGCTCCCGCACCTGATCCGAAACCTGATCACATCGGGGGCCCAGGCCGATAATGTAACCCAGTTTATCACAACGGTTTCCGACAGCATCCTCAACAAGATCATGGCATTTACCCTCGAGCAGATGGGACCGCCGCCGACCCGGTTTGTCTTCATGATCCTGGGCAGCGAAGGACGTCGCGAGCAAACGCTTAAAACGGACCAGGACAATGCCATCATTTTCGAGGATGTGCCGGAGCCATTGGAAGCCGAAGCCCGCACATACTTTCTGAAATTCGGAGAGATTGCCTGTAATCTGCTCAATCAGGCGGGCTACGATTTCTGCACCGGCGGGGTGATGGCAAAAAATCCCAAATGGTGCCAGTCCCTGTCGACCTGGAAATCCTATTTTTCAAGCTGGATACATGCAGCTGAGGCGGAAGATCTGCTCCAGGCCAGCATTTTTTTCGATTTTCGAGGTGGGTACGGGGAGTTCGAGCTGATCGATGATCTGCGCGATCACCTGTTCGCCTCCCTTGGCGGATGGGCCGGTTTCTTCCGGCATTTGGCTGAAAATGCGCTTTATTTCAGACCGCCGTTAGGTTTTTTCGGGACATTTGTCGTGGAATCCAAGGGGGAGCACCGGGACAAGTTCGACATTAAATCGGCCATGACGCCGATCGTTGATTTTGCCCGTATTTATGCTCTTTATCACAAGATCGAAGAGACCAATACCCTGGATCGCCTGGGCTACCTGCTCCGAAAGGAGGTTCTGAGCCAAAAGGAGTACGAGGAACTTGAAAAGGCTTACAGTTTTATGCTTCAGGTGCGATTCGTCCGGCAGATTACGGCGATTGTCGACGAAAAATCCAAACCCGATAATTTCATCAACCCCAAAGACCTCACACGGATCGAGCAGAAAATGCTCAAGGAAATATTTGTTCGGGTTGGCCAGTTTCAGAGCAAGCTGGAGTTTGATTTTATGGGGACTATCTAACTCTGATGGAATGAGGGATCACCGCAGAGACGCAGAGCTCGCAAAGGAGATACTTTTTTCAGAATCCCTGAGAGGGGGATTCTGAAAAATGAGAATCANCCGGTTGGCTCGATCGCAACCGGTTTTGTTGTAGTTGGTCGACCCAACAGAATATGGATGGGCAGTTAGTTTTGCTTTTCGCCCTCTCAGCGAAAAGCAAAATCAATGATCCGCTCTGCGACCTTTGCGACTCTGCGGTATATGTTATTTCGGTCGGAGTTCTTCCTTGAGCAAACAGCAGGCGATTTTGTATTCGGGAGCGCCCTGGTCGTCATAGGTGAGGTTCTCCGGCTGGATAAGCTTATTCATCACACAGCCCTCCGGAATGTCCAGGGCGAAAAGATCCTTCTCGTTGATGGGCCCTGCGGAAATGAGCTGATTCTCCTCAATGCAAAGGCTGTGGATCGGATAATCTTCGCAGAGAGGGCATCGGTATACGCGACCGTTTGGAAAGACAAAGTAATTGTCGGCAACCCGACCGGCGCATTCAAAGGGCTCATCCAGTTCCAGAAATACCTTCGGGTAAACGGTGATGATGCCCAGATCGGCGGCTGCCTCGGCCGTCGACGGCACGACCTGGAGCCAGTTCGTCCGGGATACCCGGCTGTCCCTGTGATTCACCCCTGCAGATTGACCCCGTAATCCCAACACCTGAATAAAAAATCGTTTGACGCCAAGTTCTGCCAGGAACGTCGGCATCAGGGGAAGTTCGTGAATGTTTTCCTGGCTGACGGTGTAGATAAGGCTGGTGTGAAACCCCCTGGATACGGCGCTACGGATGCCATCGGTACAGTGTTGAAAGGATCCGTCGCCCCGGATACGGTCATTGACAGCCGCCGTGGCCCCGTCCAGACTGAAGCTGAAATAGTCGATATCTTCGGGAGCGATCTTGTGGAGGATATCGTGGAACAGATAGCCGTTGGTGTCGATGGTGACGGATCGGTAGCCGAAGTCGCGGGCGGTGTGAACGGCCTGGGAAAGTTCGGGGTGAAGGGTTGGCTCCCCTCCCAGAAAAATGACATGGGCAGCGTGGTTGCGGCGAGCGAATAACCTCAGCCAGGCCTCGATGGTCTCAATGGCCAGCATATGCGTGCCATGCTGGTCTGGGGTAATGTAGCAGTGACGGCAAGAAAGGTTGCAGCCGGTGAGGATATGAAAAAAGAGGTTTGCCGCGTCCTTTGAAAAGGAAACCGTTTCTTTCATGCCCACAGACCCACAGGGATCGAAACCATCAAGCTTTTATCCCGTGCTTCCGCTTCAACTTGATCAACTCTTCGTTGGTCAAACGAAGACGGACGGCGAGGTACTCGGCAAACATCCGGTAAAGCAGAAACAGAAAATCGGCCCGTTCATCCTCGATACCGCTGCGACCCCCACCGGAGGTGTCGACCGCCAGGCACACGGTTTGCCCCACGGCAAATACCGATGCGGAGCGACTGATGTTGTCAATCAGGGTCATCTCGCCGAACATCTCACCGGTTTTGTCTGTAGCGGCGATTTCGACGCCAGCTTTAACGATCCGGATTTTGCCGTTGAGCAGAAAATAGAGCCATCTGTCCCTGTCCCCTTCCTGGATAATGCTCTCCCCGTCGTCGTATTGACGGATTTTGCTCAAACGGAGCACCTTCCCGAGGTTTTTGGTTTCAAACCCTCTCAGCGCCGGGATGGCCATCAGCTTCTGGATGTTACGGATATCGTCTGTCAGCCATTTGGATTCGAGCATGACTATATCCTTTCGAGGCAGTGTTTTGACAAGAATTCATCAAATTCTACGCAATAACAGCCGTCGAAGCAAGCCTTGCAGAAATGATTTTCAGGATTTTCCACATCCGTGGCCTCTAAGAGCCCTTCCAGACTCAGGTAGGCCAGGGAGTCAAGCCCGAGGAAATCGGCCAGCTCCTTTTCGGATTTGTCGAATGCGATCAGCTCTCCCCGGGTGGAAAAGTCGATACCGTAGTGGCAGGGGAATCGATGGGGCGGACCGGCAACCCGCATATGGACTCGTCGCACGCCGAGCTCTCGAAGCGCTTTAACACGGGTTCTTGCCGTGGTTCCGCGGATAATCGAATCCTCCACGATGATGATGTCTTTTCCTTTTAGCAGCTCCATGACCGGATTCAGTTTTACCCGTACTCCGAAGTCGCGCATGCTCTGTGTGGGCTGGATAAACGTGCGCCCTACATAATGGTTGCGGATCATCCCCATTTCAAAGGGGATACCGGACTCTTCCGAATAGCCGATAGCGGCGTAATTTCCGGAATCCGGAAAGGGCATGACCAGGTCTGCGTCCACGGGGGACTCCTGGGCCAGGCGGCGGCCATGGGCTTTTCGTACAAGATATACATTTTTCCCAAATATGGTACTGTCCGGCCGCGCGAAATAGATAAACTCGAAAATACAGAACGCTCGCCGGGTGCCCGGAAGTGTCTGGATGCTTCGGATCCCATCGTCGCTAATAATGACAATTTCTCCCGGATCAAGTTCCCGCACCAACTCGGCTTGAACGAGATCCAGAGCGCAGGTTTCAGACGCCAGGACGTAATGGCCGTTGAGCTGGCCAAGGCATAAGGGACGGAAGCCGTGAGGATCCTTGATGCCGATCACTTCCCCCTTGCTGGTCAACATGGCAAAAGAAAATGCGCCCATGACTGTTTCTACGGTCTTGACCAGTGCCCCTTCGAAGCCCAGCCCGAGGCTTTTGACAAAATAATGAAGAAATACCTCCGTATCCATGGTGGACTGGAATATGGATCCGGATTCCTCCAGTTCCCTTTTAAGCGTATGGGCGTTGACCAGATTACCATTATGGGCGAGGGCATAGGCTTTNTTTCGGTGGCGCACCACAAACGGTTGGGCATTTGCAAGGATAGAACTACCGGTGGTGGAATACCGCACGTGACCGATGGCACGGTCTCCGGCGAGTTGCTCCATGTGCTGAACATCGAACACCTCCGGCACCAGACCCATGCCCCGATGGTCCACGATGGCGTTATCACGGGTCACTGCAATACCGGCGCTTTCCTGTCCCCGGTGCTGGAGGGCATAAAGTCCGAAATAGGTCAGTTTAGCGGCTTCCGGATGTCCGTGTATGGCGAACAGACCGCAAGATTCCCGCGGGTGGTCGTCATCCAGTCGGATAGCCATGTGTTCGCCGTCCTTTCTGTTTTCGATCATAAGTTTATCCATGATACTCCTGCAGCGGGTTTACAGAAAGCTTACGCCGCTTAAGGGCCGTGATGCCCCGGGCCATCGCCATCGCTCCTGAAATGGTGGTGGCATACGGGATGTTGAATTTGAGTGCCGCCCGCCGGATCATGTAGCCGTCCTGCCGGGGCTCATTTCCGGTCCCGGTGTTAATTACCATCTGGATTTTCCCGTTTTTAATGGCATCGACGACGTGTGGGCGTCCCATGGACACCTTATTGATCATCGTGTTCTTCAAACCGTGTTGCGTGAGGTAGCGGGATGTCCCCCGTGTGGCAATGATGGAGAACCCGATATCAAGAAACTGCTGTGCTAATGCAACTGCGGCCGGTTTGTCGCTCTCTTTGACGCTGATAAAAACGGCGCCATATACGGTTAATTTCTGCCCGGCGCCCAGTTGGGACTTGGCATAGGCGGAGCCGAATTTGCCATCAATGCCCATGACTTCACCGGTTGATTTCATTTCCGGTCCCAACAGCGTGTCCACATCCGGGAACCGGTCAAACGGCAGCACGGCTTCCTTGACCGATACATGCTCTGGAATGATTTCTTCCGTCAACCCCAGATCGTCCAGGGTTCTTCCAAGCATCACCTTGGTCGCCAGCTTTGCCAGAGGTACGCCGGTGGTTTTGCTGACAAAGGGGATGGTCCGTGACGCCCGCGGATTGACCTCTATCACGAACACCTGATTGTCCTTTATGGCGTACTGCACATTCATCAGACCGATAACGTTGAGTTCGGCTGCCATGGCATATGTGGCTGCCTTGATTTCCTCGAGGACCCCGGGATCGATGCTCTGGGGCGGCAGCACGCAAGCCGAGTCTCCGGAGTGAACCCCGGCTTCTTCAATATGCTCCATGATGCCGCCGATGACGGTCCGATGCCCGTCGCTGATGGCATCGACATCGACTTCCACGGCTTCCTCCAGGAATTTGTCGATCAGCACCGGATGTTCCGGAGAAGCCTGGATGGCCAGGCGGGCAAAGCTTTCCAGTTCATTCGGATCGTAGACAATTTTCATGGCCCGCCCGCCCAGAACAAAGGAGGGTCGAACAATAACAGGATATCCGATCTCTGCGGCCACCTTCAGCGCTTCCCGGGTCGTCATGGCCGTACCATTGGCCGGCTGAACCAGGTCGAGTTTTTTAAGCATGGCCTGGAACTGCTCCCGGTCCTCGGCACGATCGATGCTTTCCGGCTGGGTACCGAGAATCGGTACGCCGGCCCGCGACAGGGGGGTGGACAGATTCAATGGCGTCTGACCGCCAAATTGAACGATGACACCGGCCGGTTTTTCGGATTCGACGATGTGCAGCACGTCTTCTTTGGTCAGGGGCTCAAAGTAGAGTTTGTCTGAAGTATCGTAATCGGTGCTCACCGTTTCCGGGTTGCTGTTCACCATAATGCTTTCCACGCCTTCTTCCCGTAATGCGAAGGATGCGTGGACGCAGCAGTAGTCAAACTCGATACCCTGACCGATACGGTTCGGACCGCCGCCTAATATCATGACCTTTTTTTTGTCCGACACCCGGGCTTCGTCTTCCATTTCATAGGTGCTGTAGTAATATGGCGTGGCGGCCTTGAACTCTGCAGCACAGGTGTCCACCAATTTGTACACCGGGCGAATTCCGAGGGACTTTCGATACGCGGTGATGTCATCCTCGGTGCTGCCGGTTAAATGGGCCAGTTGAATATCTGAGAAGCCCCAGGACTTGGCTCGCTTCAGGAGTTCGGGGTCCGGTTTGCTGTCTCGATTCCGAATCCGGCCGGCCATATCGATGATCTGCCCGAAATGGTGGAGAAACCACGGATCGATACCGGTGACGCGATAAATGGCCTCGATGGACATCCCTTTCAAAAGGGCGTGTCGCAGGAAGAATATCCGCCTGGAATTGGGAATGGCCAGATGTTTTTCGATTTCCGACAGGCTTGGGTCGTTTCCATCCGTGTCTTCTTCATCTTTGCCGTCAAATCCCAGCCCATACCGTCCGATTTCCAGGGAGCGCATTCCCTTTTGAAAAGCCTCTTTAAAGGTCCTGCCGATGGCCATGGTTTCACCCACCGATTTCATGGATGTGGTTAGGACATCGTCGGTTTCGGGAAATTTCTCGAATGTCCATCGGGGGATCTTGACCACACAGTAATCCAGGGTGGGTTCGAAGGAGGCCAGGGTTTCGCCGGTGATGTCGTTGGGGATTTCGTCCAGGGTATAGCCGACCGCCAGTTTGGCGGCGATCTTGGCAATAGGAAAACCGGTTGCCTTGGATGCCAGTGCCGAGCTCCGGGAAACACGGGGGTTCATTTCGATGACCACCTGTTCGCCGGTTTCCGGGTGGACCGCAAATTGAACGTTGGAACCCCCGGTGTCCACACCAATCTCCCGCATGATGGCGATGGACCCATCGCGCATGCGCTGGTACTCGAGGTCGGTCAAGGTCTGGGCGGGCGCCACCGTAATGCTGTCTCCCGTGTGGATCCCCATNGGATCGAGGTTTTCGATGGAACAGATGATGACCACGTTGTCGTTGTGATCCCGCATCACTTCCAGTTCGTACTCCTTCCATCCCAGGATGGACTCTTCGAGCATGATCTGGCTGATCAGACTGGCATCCAGACCGGCTTTGGCGATGACCTCGAGCTCATCGAGATTATAGGCGACCCCCCCGCCGGTGCCGCCCAGGGTGTAGCTGGGGCGGACAATGATCGGAAATCCGATGTCTTCGGATATGGCGACAACTTCCGACATGGTGGTCGCGATACCGCTTCTGGGGATGCGTAATCCGATATTTTCCATGGCGCGGCGGAACAGATCCCGATCCTCTGCCTTCTGGATCGATTCAATGGTCGCACCGATCATCTCCACATTGAATTCGTTCAAAACGCCGCTCCGGGCCACCTCGATGGCCGTGTTCAACCCGGTTTGACCGCCCAGGGTCGGAAGCAGCGCGTCCGGTCGTTCTTTTTCGATAATCATGGCCACCGCTTCAGGAATCACCGGTTCCACATAGGTGCGATGGGCCATTTCGGGATCGGTCATGATGGTGGCCGGATTGCTGTTTACCAGAACCACCTCAAAACCCTCTTCCATCAGGGCTTTGCATGCCTGTGTGCCGGAGTAGTCGAATTCGCAGGCCTGGCTGATAATGATCGGGCCGGCACCGATGATCAGTATTTTCTTGATATCGTCTCGTTTCGGCATGGTACTTTCTTCTTTGTATATCTGAAAACGCCCGAATTTACGGCAACACGTTCAATATGATGCGTTTTGCCCCAATACCGATAACCTTTCTTGGGATGTTCGGGCTAACGATGTTCTTGCATCATACGGGTAAAATCGGTGAACAGGTATTCGGCATCGTGGGGTCCGGGTGAGGCTTCGGGATGATACTGTACCGCCTGGATCGGCAGCCTGCGATGCCGGAAGCCTTCCAACGTATTGTCATTCAGATTGATATGGGTGATCTCGACATCGTCGTCCGCCACCGTTTCCGTATCCACCGCGAATCCGTGATTTTGGGAAGTAATTTCCACCCGGCCGGTGCGCAATTGTTTTACCGGTTGGTTGGCGCCCCGGTGACCGAATTTCAATTTGAAGGTACGGCCGCCCAGGGCCAGTCCGAGAAGCTGATGTCCGAGGCAGATTCCGAATAAGGGGCGGTAGTCGAGGAGACTTCGAATGGTGTTAATGGCATAGGTGACAGGTTCCGGGTCCCCGGGACCGTTGGAGAGAAATATCCCGTCGGGTTCCAGGGAACGAATCACGTCTGCAGACGTATCGGCAGGCACGACCAGGATCTCGCACCCGGATCGTTCCAGATTTCTGAGGATGTTGAATTTAATGCCAAAATCAAAGGCCACCACCGCGAACCGGTCGGTACGGTGCCGCCAGACGGTTTTGTCCATGGCAACGTCCGGGGGAAGGTGAGACGGTCGCCCGTCTTTCCAACGGTAGGGTACCCGGGTCGTAACCACCCGGGCCAGGTCCTGACCGACCATGCTGGATATGGCGCCCGCTTTTTTGACCAGTGAGTCCGGATCGAGGTCTTCTGTGGAAATAAAGGCCCGCATGGCCCCCGCATTCCGGATGTGACGGGTGAGGGCGCGGGTGTCCAGATCCTCGATGCCCAGAATGCCGCCTTGACGGAGGTAATCGGCCAAGGATTCGGTGGATCGAAAATTACTGGGAAAATCCTGATATTCCCGGACGATAAAGCCGGCCACCTGGATCGCGGCCGATTCGATGTCATCCGGATTGGTGCCGTAGTTGCCGATAAGGGGGTAGGTCATGGTGACGATCTGCCCATTGTAGGATGGATCGGTGAGCACCTCCTGGTAGCCTGTCATACTGGTGTTAAAAACCACCTCACCCTGGGTCTCCCCCGGGCCGGTAAACGAGCGGCATGGAAATGTGCGGCCATCCTCGAGCGCTAATAATGCTTTCAAACCTATCCTCTGAGTATCAGGTTCGTCTTAGAGTCTATATGAATCGAAAATATGTCCCGCTTCAGTCGGAATGATCGGAGTCGGTTAAAGCGCAACTATCTTTATTGGTCAAATAGGAAATCCGCTTTTATTTCTTATAAAATGACAACACCGATCAAGTACCGAATTTCTCGGGTCTTTTGATCATTCGAATTTCGAGTTCTTGCCCGCCTTAGGCGGGTGAATTTCGGATTTCGACATTCGAATTTATATGGAACACCCCTCGAATGGTCGGATGATGACCGGGACCGCAGTCTATGTTGTTTGACCACCCCACTAACCCAGCGGGGTATTTTCCACAAGATCCCAAATGCCGCATGGACAGGCGCCGGTGCAAAATCCGCAGCCAATGCACCTGTCCGAATCCACGACATATTCATACTCGCTGCCGCCTTCCGGTCCGACCCGGCTGATGGCCGTCTGGGGACATGCTGCCTCGCAGATCCCGCAGTCCCGACAAGCGCCGCATGAGGAGCACTGGGAGCCGCACTGGTCGATGTTATCAAAATCGGTGATGCGGGGATCGAAATACTCCAGCTTGATCCGTTCCCTGTCGATCATTTTTTTCGGGCTGTACTCCGGGCGTCGACCGGCCAGGATGTCGATCATAGCGTTGGCGGCGACCCTTCCGNCGCCGATGGCGTCGGTGAGCAAGCCCAGTTTGACGACATCGCCGATGGCAAAAATANGTGGGTCGGAGGTCTGAAACAGTTCGTTGACCGCGACAAACCCATGGGCGGTGGCCACATCGTCTGGGATGAATTCCAAATCCGGTGCGTCACCGATGGATATGAATACGGTCTCCGCCGGCAGCAGTTGACCGTCGGTCAACACCACCCCGTCTTGGGTAATTTCCTTGGTGAATACCGGCCAGATGAATTTGGCCCCGGCCGCTTCGGCATCTTCCCGCTCCTTGCCAAAGGACGCCGGTTCCTGGATGTCGATGAGGGTGACATCCTCCGCGCCCAGCCGGTGGGCTTCGGTGGCCACATCACAACCCACATTTCCGGCTCCGATGATGACAATCTGCTTGCCCGGTGAAAACCTCCCGGTTTTTGCTTTTTCCAGGAAATCCAGAGCGGTAAAGGCCCGTTCGTTACCCGGAACAGGAAGGGTGCGCGGTTTCTGGGCCCCTACAGCAATGACCACAAAATCAAAATCCTCCCGAATCTGCTCTACATCGTTCTTTTGAATATCCTGCTGGAGGTGGATATGGGGGATAACATCACGGACCCGTTCCAGTTCCTTGACAACGATGTCCTTGGGGATGCGCGATTCCGGTATCACCGATACGATTTTTCCCCCGAGGGTTTCCGATCGATCGTAGACAATAGCTTCATGACCATTCTGGCGAAGCTGCCAGGCGATAGAGAGTCCCGCAGGGCCGCCGCCGATCACCGCCACACGATTTCCGCTCAGGGGAGGCAGCTTCGGCAGATCGGCAGCAATACTGGCCTTGCCCAGCCCGGTAATATCCACCGGTGCCATAAATGTCGACTGGCGGGTGCAGGCATGCATGCAGGGATTGGGGCATAGATATCCGCACACCGTCGCCGGGAATGGGGTATATGCCAGCGCCAGGTCAACGGCTTCATCGACCCGCCCCTCACGGATCAGACGCCATCGCTCGTGGACCGGCACGCCGGTGGGACAGGAGGCCTCGCAGGGGGCCGCGTATTTTCGATTTTCCCAGACCGGCACGAAGCGTCTCAAATCCCCCGTGGTCACCAGGGGGATCGGGGACCGGTCCAGGTCCGTCAGATCACCGATCAGGCCGCCCTTGCCAAGTGCCCCGTCCCAGACCTCCTCCCGGAACGACGCCATGGGTCGTTTTTGTTTACCCATTTTCTCCTGGGGGGTTCTGGCCTGAAGCAACTGCCACTGTTTCGGATCGCTCAATTCGCCAAAGACTTCCGGTTTCCCAATATGGTCCAGATATGTTTTCAAATTTTCCAGAAGCCACGCCCAGTCGGTATCGGAGATCGGAATCAATTTGGCATCGACTTCCGAATACCCGCTGTGGGGTCCCCGGAAAAATGTCTTCCCGCCGACCATGCCCACAAACGGGCGGTACCCCAACACATTATCCGGATTCTGGGGGTTGACACCGCAGACCACCGCAATCCCTCCCGCCATGAATTCGCCAAAATAATCGCCCACCGAGCCGAGGACCCACAATTCCGGGGGATCGAATCGCGGGTTATGCTTGGTCATGGTCATTCCGCGGGCCCCGATATTGCCATCGATGTATACCTTGCCCTGGGCCATACCGTTGCAGCAGCCATTGGCGGCGTTGCCGTGAACCAAAATGGTGGCGCCGGCATTGAGCCATCCCACGTCGTCGGATGCCGGCCCCATGACTTCTATAAAGGTGTTGGGAAATCCCATGGATCCGATACGTTGGCCCGGATGCCCCTCAATACGGACATGCACCGCTGTCGTTCCGGGCTTCCACAGGCGACCTCCGATGCCGTGCTGGCCATAGGCGTCCACTATCAGATCGGTGCGGTCGCTCGCTACCGCACTCTGGATATGCTCTTCGAGGATGCGCGAATCAAGGCGTTCGCCGTCTTTTCGTCCGCTGATCTCGTAGTACTGTCGATCGTCCATTTATCTTCTCCCGCTGTTCTCCCGCGAGGTCGTAATTGAATTTGTTAAATCACATATTTAATCTGGAGCCGATCCGCTGCGGCCCTGTCGCTGATGCCGAGGGCATCGGACATGCCGATGGGCAGGGATGTGGAACGACCCAGGGGCGCCACGATTTTTCTGAGTTCCGTATCAAAGCTCAGAAAAACGTCCACTACCCGCTCGGCCACCATCTCCGGATCAAGGCGGCGGTATAGCCGGGGGTCCTGGGAGGTGATCCCTTTGGGACAAAGGCCGATGTTGCAAATGTTGCATCGGTCGGATTCGGATCCAAGACAACCGGCAGCGGCCTGCATGATGTATTTCCCGATCTGTACGCCGCTGGCGCCCAACATGATCAATGCGGCGGCATTGGCCGCAAGATTACCGTTTTTTCCGACACCGCCTCCGGCAAACAGAGGGATCTCGTTCTGTTTGCCCACGGTGACCAGGGTCAGATACGCATCTCGAATATTGCTGGCGATGGGATGGCCCATATGATTCATAGACACGTTGTAGGCTGCACCGGTGCCGCCGTCCTCGCCGTCGATGGCCAGTCCGGCGGCGTAAGGATTACGGGTCAGGTTGTTGAGCACCGCCAACGCTGTGGATGTCCCGGATATCTTCGGATAGACAGGAACTCTGAAACCCCACGCCATGTACATGGACTGGATCATCTTGGCCACCGATTCTTCGATGGAATATTTGGTCTGATGGGTCGGGGGGCTGGGCAGGCTGACCCCGGTTGGAACGCCCCGAATAGCGGCGATCAATTTGTTNACCTTGTACCACATCAGCAGTCCACCGTCGCCGGGCTTGGCGCCCTGGCCATACTTGATCTCCACGGCACAGGGATCTTCTTTCATTTCCGGAAGTGCGTGGATGATCTCATCCCAACCAAAATACCCACTGGCAATCTGAAGAATTACGTATTTTAAAAAGCGGCTCCGGAGCAGTCGGGGCGGACAACCGCCCTCCCCGGTGCACATTCTCACCGGCATACCCAGCTCTTCATTGAGGTAGGCGACACCCATCTGGAGCCCTTCCCACATATTGGGCGACACCGCCCCGAAGGACATCCCTCCGATAATCAGGGGATAAATTTCCCGCACCGGCGGAAGCCACCCATTTTCAGCCAGACATTTCATACTTTCTTCCGGCGGTAACACACGGCCGAGCAGCGTACGGAGCTCAAATTCATGCCGCCCCGCGTCCAATGCCGGGTCCGTCAGCATGGAGATCCGGATAAATTTGATCTGATCGAGAATGCCGCCGGGCTGGTTTCTGCGGCCGCCACGGCGTCGAGGCTGTCCCCCGCGGTCGATGTGCATCCGCAGCTTGTCGGCCTCGTCGCTCCGGGCCGGGATGATGGCATCATTGGGGCACACCATGTTGCACATGCCGCAGCCCACGCAGGCATAGGCCGGGTCGGTCTTCTGACGAATGCCATGGTATATCGTGTGCAAATTGCTGGGTGTCTCCTCTTGGTTCAGGGAGGCCTGGAATACCCGTTTCCTGAAAACCCCCAACTCGATGCTGTTCACCGGGCAAACGGCGGTGCAGTTTCCACAGAGGGTGCATTTTTCTTTGTCCCAGAGGATCTGCCAGGGCAGATCCTTCACACTCAGTGTGGAAGGGGTAACGGGTCGGTCTGTGAGCATATCTGTACCTCCTGGCGATCCGGGCCGACGATGGCCGTATCCAGATGCATGGGTTGAAAGTCTTTGGTTTTGTCCCGGTCCGGTATGGATGCATCCAGACCACAGACTTCAGAAGAAAAGGCGTACATTCCGGGCCGACCTCCGACAACTCCCGGGCGCAGCTTTTTTCGGTCCTGGACCATGAATAGGGAATGGTCCGGAAGGGAGCCGATAACACAGTTGGGACCGTCGATGATCAACTGCCGGCAGGAGTGCTTTAAGTTCTTCAGGAACGCTCCATTCGGGTGACGCTGGATATCATCGTCCCTCAAGGGTGTGATCACATGTTTGTAAGTTTCTAGGTTGAGGCCGAGACTACGTATCGCGTAGTGCAGGATGTGGGTAAACACCTCCGAGTCCGATTGATATCCCATATAGCCGTCAAAGCCCCTGGAGGACAGATATTCCCGAATGGGTATGAAAGCCGTGTTTTCCCCATTGGTCATTGTCGAAAATCCCTGAATAAAAAAAGGATGGCAGGCGTATAGATTGATGGCATAGTTGGTATTCTGACGCCCTTGGGCCATAATCACACGGGCCTCCAGTTCTTTCCGATCAAGCTGCAGATACTCCGCGACCGTCATCGGGTCTCCGATTTCCTTGATCATGATCACATCCGGCCAGAACGAAAATACGATCATGTCATTCTTTTCTTCTCCCATCTGTCGAAGGGAGAGTCGTGTCGCCAGCAGCCGTGCGTATATCTCATCGGTGGTTAGGCCCTCCCAGTCTTCGGGATATTCGTAGGCTCGGATCAGATAGACGTCACGTTTGGGTACACCGGCCGGAGGGACTTTGGACCGTTTGATGGTGATTTTGTATTTGGTCATGAACCCGATGTCCATCATGAAGCGGTCTAGCCGTTTGAGTCCGTCATCGGTGAATATTCCGGAGAGAATCGGGGCATCCCGGATCTCATCGAAAGGTCCTCCAAGATCTCGCAAAAAAAGGCCGACTCCGGACCCGTCATGACCTTCCCGCATGACGTTCAGAGCGTTGATGGCCTTCATCGGCGAGACCGGCTCTTCGCTGGATATGGCGAACAGGCGACACATAAGAAACTCCTTTGTTACAAAAATGTAACGAATTTGGCGAGCAGGTTACAAAAATGTAATGAATCCATCTATATCAACAACTTCGTTGAACTATTGTGCAATATGCTTGCCAAACAGCGGCTATACGTCCAGCCGACATCTGTGCTTCCCTTTCAAGGGCGCAGAATATCGGCCCGGCTGCCATCTTCAGGTGCCAAGCGATTTTCACAGGAGATTGATGCGTATTCCCGGACAATCAGAGAAGGTCGCTGGTGGGCGAACGGTGTGATCCNGTATCCACGATCTGCGAGAATGCTATGAATGGAACAGACCCCGGACCTGCTGGATGCTCCAGTCGCCAGTCTGAAGAGGGTTTGTCTTCGGCAGATCCGTCCCAACACCCCTAAATGAAGCGCGTAGCAGGCAATCGGAACCAACTCCTATAGAAGGTGACACGGTAAATGTCAAGGCACGACAGTTCTTGCACAACGCACCCTTCTTGCCTAAGATAACAAACACCCATTGGGAAAATTCCAAATAACAAATTACAAATCACAAACAAAAACACCAAACAC
>Ga0049113_10000014_pt1 | contig 44128 bp, 35 predicted proteins | sample WorMettanBELIZE1_FD_55214 | JGI IMG/M metagenome (GOLD analysis project Ga0049113, IMG submission 55214) | Marine gutless worms symbiont microbial communities from Max Planck institute for Marine Microbiology, Germany - Olavius tantulus BELIZE.1 | ecosystem: Host-associated > Annelida >... | reverse complement strand
CCGTTAACCCGTTGGCCCGTCTGCCCGTTCGCCGGTTTGCCCGTGAGATCCCGGCACGTGGGGCATGATTTCCGTAGACGGCCTTATTCCGCGCTTTCCCGTGTGGCGGAACGCGAAATGTATGGATCATCCTTTTGGTCGTGATCATTCAGAGCAAAGGGCGACCATGGGTATTGCCCCATCCCCTGTCGACCTGAAAACGTAACCACGAATACATTTTTTTCCAGGGCGCAGCTGCCGCTTTTCATATCATCGCAGCGCGATTTTATATCTTGACATGTATTTAAAATCCTTATATATGCAACAACTTCGAAACGAAGTCAACAATCGCCGGACAACTATCCGTGGCGGGTCGTTGGGTTTCACGACAGCGAAAAATGGTTCTCATTGTGCGTGCCGAAGTGGCGGAACTGGTAGACGCGCTAGGTTCAGGGTCTAGTCACCGTACGGTGGTGGGAGTTCGAGTCTCCCCTTCGGCACCAATGAAACGTAAAGGGTTGTAAGCGATCATGCCTACAACCCTTTATAATTTTTATATTTAGAAGAATTCCTCCGCGTCAATCTGTCCATATATGCTCGGCGTCGGGATCGCTTTCGGTATCGGAATCGAGACAGGTCGGTGATCTTTGAAGTCGATACCGATTGCGATGACTTCGGTACGTCGGCATTCGTATACCGTTTCTCAATCGGAACGGAATTATGACATCTGCTACAAATACTCCCGAAAACATTGTGTTTTCGGGGGTATTTTGTTATTAGCCTATAGTGATTGATATTCACTCTGCATCCGTGTGATTCCTCATGTACACCCGTTTTTTTGGTTTCAAGGAAAGACCGTTCAAAATGGTGCCTGACCCGGCGTATCTGTTTTTAGCCGGACCCATCAGGAGGCCATGGCCCATCTTGCCTATTCGCTGAAGTCAGGGGATGGCTTTGTCCAAGTGACCGGGGAGGTGGGCACCGGAAAAACAACGCTATGTCGCGCCTTTATCCAGCGTCTCAACGACAAATATGAAGTCGCTTATATTTTCAATCCGGTTCTGGACCCCATCGAGCTGTTAAAGGCCATCAATGATGAATTCGGCATCGATACCCATCCCGATAACGCGCGGGATCTGATTAAACTGTTGAATGCCTTTCTGATCCAAGTCAAACTCGACGGGAAACAGGCGATTCTCATTATTGATGAAGCGCAGAATTTGAGCCGCGGCGTGTTGGAACAAATCCGGCTCATTTCCAACCTGGAAACCACCCGCGACAAGCTACTGCAGATTATCCTTTTCGGTCAGCCGGAACTCGAACAGACACTCGATTCCCAACCCCTCCGCCAGCTGAGACAACGGATGACCCTCAGCGCCCGTCTCAGTCCATTGACTCTGAAAGAAACCAGAGCCTATACCCAGCATCGGATTCAGGTGGCCGGAAGGAAACGGGGGAATCCGTTTACATCCGGGGCCATGCGATTCGTGTTCAAGTTTTCCGCAGGCATTCCACGGTTGATCAACCTGGCCTGTGACCGTGCTCTACTCACGGCCTTCGCCGCCGACAAGAAACAGGTCGGAAAAACAGAAGTGCGGGCTGCTGTCGAAGAGTTGCACTACCAGCTTCCCGCTACCGGGGTTTTGGGCCGTCTATCGAAGGTGGGAGTTGCTGCGTTGGCCGGTTTTGCCGTTCTGATGGCCACCGGGGTCGTATTGAATGTGACGGGTGTGGTTCCCGCAAGCTGGATGTCTCTGCCGACCTGGAAGACCGCCCAGCCGGTAGTGCAGGAACCGATTCGTGTGACTATTGAAGATATCCCGGAACCGGCTACGGAAGAGATCATCAATCGGAACACGTCGTCGGATGTCGTACCCGCCATGAAAGTTGTCTCCTTGGATGACGTCATTTCTTCCGAAGACGGTCATCTTTTGCGACAGTCGGCGTTGGATACATTGCTCAATCTCTGGGGATTACCCAGCAATAGCCCCTCTTTTCTCGCATCCGTCGAGGACGATGCCATGTTCTTCCGCCTGGCCGCCAATTACCACTCGCTCTNTTTTCTAAAACTGCAAAACGATTGGACCATGGTCGAGCGATTGAATCTGCCCGCCATCGTCCCGGTGCAATCCCCATCCGATGATGTCGTTCGGATATTAACCCTGTCCGGTATCACCCATGACGGGTATTTGTTTTACGTGGGAAAAGATCGCCTCAAAGTCATTATGAGTCCGGAGGATCTGGCGCGGTATTGGACCGGCGAAGCGTATGTCCTTTGGAAAAATTTTCTCGCGATCACCGGGGTTATTCCCAGAAAAACCAACGGAGAATCGATTATTACGTTGAAGCTGCTGCTCCGGGATATTGGATTTGACGGCATCGGGATCGATTCGTCCTTTGACGAATCCACCCGTCGGGCCGTTATGGCGGTACAGGAAAAGAACGGTCTCCCCGTGGACGGTGTTGTGGGTAACATGACGAAAATCGCCCTGTATAATGAGAAAACATCCCTGAATATCCCAAAGCTTAATAACTAAACGCCAGCCGCGATTTTGGTTTTTAAGATGTCATAAAATCTCAAAGAGATTTTATATTATGAGCTCCATCCTTAGGGCGCTGAAAAAGCTTGAAGACGAAACATCCCCGGAAGAAGGAGGTGTCTTTGTGACGGATGCCTCCGGGCCTGGAGAACCGGCGGGTCCGACTTCGGGCCGGATGTCGAAAAAGACCGTGGTTCTCTTCGGGGTGGGTCTGATTTCCCTTGTTATTGCGTCCGTGGCGCTGATGGTCGCCTTGGGCGCCGGTCCCTTCGGAGATCGTGGCGCCCCGATGGCGACCGGGCCGGAATCCAACACGGGGGAGGGCCGGCGGCAGATAAGGGACCACACCCCCCCTGACCCCCCACCGCCCCGGGCGGTTTCTTCAGCGGCCCGGCCGGGAAAAGCCGCCAAGCCCGGATCGCCGCAGCCGGAACCGGCCGCAACGCCCAGAAAATCATGGACGTCGAAATCCGGAAAGACCGTTGCCACGTCATCCCGGTCGCAGCTGAAACGCCAGCCAAAATATCCTCTGGATCAAAGTGCAGGCGGACTTCCCCCGAAGGAAACCCAAACACCGAGCACCCCATCCGCCTCTGAGCGGTCGATCCGGGAGACACCGGCGCCCGCTCCAAATCGGGTCGCAACATTTGATCAGGCGTCGAACCTACCCGACACGGGTTCTCCCACAGCGGCCGGCGCAGAATTCAATCCCCCCACACTGCCTACCGCCGAATTGAAGCTTCAAGCCATATCCTGGGCGGAAGAACCGAAACAGCGTATTGCCGTTATCAATGGCGAGGTGTTGAATATCGGCGAGCAGATTTCCGGATATCAGGTCGTGAATATCCGAATGAACGATGTCATCCTCCAGCAGAATGGCACGACGTGGCGAATGATATTCGGCAATAAGTGACCCATCCGCGGCCTGCCATCGGTACGCGCCACCGATCCCCGTGTTCTTGTCTGACCCCCGTTTGTCGAGTACCGCCTGTCCGATCGGCCCCGACCTGGATCGTCTGCACAGACATGGTCCGGTAATGAAATTTCTTCAAGGAATCACAGATAATTGGCGGTTTTTACCGGAGGGTTCCAAAACATCCGGTGTTGGCGACAATTGTGTCAGCTCCTACGAAAAAAGTGTGAGTATGTTTGCCGCCTCATCACACCAAAATCCATGCCCCGTTTCCCATCTGTAACGCCCCTGGTGAACGCAACGCAACGACCGGTTTAGACGGTCATCCATCCGGCCCGTCCGCCGGGTCAGTCCCGACGTGGACCTGCCGGTGGTTCATCGTCTCAACCCGGATTCGTGAAACCGTCGGGGAAAAGGATAGATCATTTGTTTTACACGGAATATTTTCTCACCCGCGGTTGTCATTTCCTCTGGCATAGAATTCGCATCATCACCGGAATGAACCGGTTGCTGTCCGATACCCGCTTGCCCGTTGGGTTGATTATTCGCGCCGCGGTTTTTCGAAAATAAGATTATGGAATGATCCGTTTGGGGCATCGGCAGTCCGGTCCATCCGATGGTGAAACCGCTCCCATCCGATGGAAGGGATACTTTCGAGAGCGCAAATTTATTTAAAATAGCAATAAATACAGTATGTTAAATTGCCTTGTGGGGTGTATTCCACGAGGCGGAGCTGTATCCGGTCAAGGGGCTGGATCGCTATTCGGTCGGCCCGCTCTCGTGTGTCCATCCAGGTGTCTCCACGATTTTAGGGATCGCAACCGTTCCGACCCACGGATGGAAAAGCGGTTCGTGTGCTGTTTAATTCCTTCGAATTTGCCGTTTTTTTCGTCATTGTTGTTATGCTCCATGTTGTGCTGCCGTTCCGGTACCGTTGGCTGCACCTGCTGATCATCAGGATCCCGATTCTCGGTATTCGCCATAACGCGTTGTTTTATCATCCGTTTTAGCGTATCCCGAGACCCCATCCGAAACATGCGAGCCAACGATATGCTCGATCCGCAACACCGGGGAAATTGACCGAAACGTTTTTTTTTGTCACAGTCTGTGCCGACGCTGGTTTCGATCCAAACGATGCCGGCCGCGAACAGGCCGCGCCTGCAGCAATGAACGCGTTGGTAAACGATACAACCACCTGCCGGTCGGGCAGTCCAGTAACGCGTCCCATGAGAACCCCGGATTTCTTATCAACGGATCATCTTCGGCGGAATTTGACTACCCGCAGTGTGCGCGGCGGTGTTCTGACGGTTGGGACCAATGGGATCAAGTTCTTGCTGCAGCTCGGTTCGACGGCGATTTTAGCACGGCTGCTGGTTCCAGCGGATTTTGGCCTGATTGCTATGGTGACGGCGGTGGTCGGTCTACTCAGNACGATCAAAGATGGCGGTCTGTCCATGGCAACGGTCCAGCGGGCCGACATTACCCAAGACCAGGTCAGCAATCTCTTTTGGGTCAATCTCATTCTGGGCGCGTTGCTGTTCATAGCGGCCGCGGCGCTTTCTCCGGCCATCGCTTGGTTTTATAACGAACCCAAGCTGATTGGGATCACCCTTGTCATATCCCTCAGTTTTTTTTTCATCGGATTGTCCGTCCAGCACCAGGCGTTGCTGCAACGTCAGATGCAGTATGTGAAACTGACCGCTATTCAGACTGCCGCTCTGGCCGCAAGTGTGGGTTCAGCCATTGTCTTGGCGGCTTATGGCGCCGGATATTGGTCTCTTGTCATGATGCACGTCGTGGATGGGTTCGTGACGGCATTGCTCTCTTGGATCCTTTGCCCCTGGTTTCCCGGTTTGCCCCGAAGAGGTGCCGGTACGCGAAAGATGCTGACGTTCGGCGGTAATCTGAGTGCAGCGGGCGTTTTGGAGTACCTGTCCAGAAATCTAGACAACATCCTCATTGGCCGGGTCGCCGGAGCCGGTCCCCTGGGTTTTTATAATCGGGCCTACAGTCTGCTGCTGCTGCCGGTGCAACAGATCAACTGGCCGCTGACGTCCGTCGCCATTCCAGCCTTGAGTGCGCTTCAAAAAGACCCGGAATCCTATCGCGGGTATTATAAAAATGCGTTGGAAATCATGGCCTTTGCCGGCATGCCGCTGATTGTATGGTTATTTATAGCTGCCGAGGAGATCATCCTTCTGGTACTGGGCAGTCAGTGGCAGAATGCCGTCATTTTTTTCAGAGCGCTGGGCCCCGCAGCATTCATGGCGACGACAAGCGTGGCAACATCGTGGGTGTTTATTACCAGCGGTCACACCGAACGGCTGTTAAAATGGGGCCTGTTTGCAAATACCTGTTGTTGTCTTTGCATTGTTTTGGGTCTGCCATGGGGACCTTTGGGTGTCGCCCTGTCCGTTTCCATTTCGAGAATGATCCTGAAGGTGCCGGGTCTCTGGTACTGCTATCAAGAAACCGACATTCGGCTAAAAGACTACTGGGATTCCACGTGGAAGCCGACGATAAGTTCAATTGCGGCCGGCGTTGCGTTATTCAGCATAATGACATTACTCCCATTATCGGTCGAGCATCCGGCATTCCAACTGGGCCTGATATCTATCGGTTACCTGACGTTCTATGTGGGTATATTCAATCTGTTACCCCACGGGCATGCCCGATTTGGTCGCATCCTCAAAAGCCTGAGATCGTCTCTGCAATTAAAACCGGACGACGACGTGATGGATCGTGATGATGTCGCTCGCCGGGCGAAACCCTAACATGCTCATGTTGATGGACAGGTGCGAAAGGAAATGATTCAGAAACGGCTGTTTTTNGTTGGATGTCCACGGTCGGGCACCACCTTGTTACAGAGTCTGCTGGCCGCTCACAGCCAAATATGGACATGTCCCGAGACCTTTTTCTTCGGAAAAACGGTTTCCCAAAAGAGGCTGTATCGNTATCTCGGCCTGGCGTCAAAAACAGCAAAATCCGGTTTCGGGGAATTCCTGGACACCATCGGTATCGATAAACACCATGTCGACCCGCCGAAACCGGATTATCTCATGCGTTCCTATGCGGACGCCTTTGTTCGGGTATTGGATGGAGCCACGCTGGAGGAGCACAAGAGTGTCTGGATAGAAAAGACGCCGATACATCTCTACTACATCAAACAAATTGAAAGGTATATTCCGGACGCACGATTCATCCATGTGATTCGGCATGGACCGGACGTGGTCGCTTCCTTTTTTGAAGTGACACATACCTATCCGGATATCTGGGGCGGCGCAAAGGATGTGGATGGGTGCATCCGCCGGTGGGTCAGCGATATCCGGAAGACGGCAGGATACGCCGACCACAAAGAACATTATATCGTCAGATATGAAGATCTCACGGCGGATCCAAAGCATAGCCTCTCAAGGTTATGTGCCTGGATCGGGTTGCCATTTGAAGAGGACTGCCTGATCAACTATCGGGACATGAGCGAACGGATAATGGATCAGGGAGAACACTGGAAAAAGGATATTCAGAAACCGATCGCGTCCAGGGCGGAAAAAAAATTCAAACAGATATTTGACAGGAATAAACAGGACTATATCACTGAACAACTGTCGCGCGTGAACATGAAGCCTCTTGGAGATTTCATGGACCGCAGAGAAGGGCGTCAGAATCGTCTTCATGAGACATAAGAACACGCATCCGAGCCGATTACCGATGTCATCATCTTCCGATGACCTCCATACGGCCCCTGCGGACGGCACGCACTCAGTATGGTTTCGGCATCCCCAAAAATGCACCTATCCATGATCCGTTCGAACGTTCCGTTTCGGAAATCATAACAGACGCTTGGCAATGCCGATGAATAAAACACCCCATGCGCCTGAAATCTCCGTTGTCGTGCCGGTATATTCCAGCGAAGCCACACTGCCGGAGTTGTATCGCCGTTTAACCGCCGCTCTTCAGAACCTGGTCGGGGAACGGTATGAACTCATCTTCCTGAACGACGGCAGCCGCGACGGATCATGGCCAATCCTGAAATCCTGGGCAGAAAAGGACCCGACCGTTGTCGCGGTGAATCTGACCCGGAATTTNGGTCAGCACAATGCCCTCATGTGCGGCTTTTTTCAGGCATCCGGACAGTATATCGTGACACTGGATGACGACCTCCAGAACCCTCCCGAAGAAATTGAAAAATTGTATGCCGCCATCCAGGGCGGCCATGATGTGGTCTACGGTATATTTGATGCCAAACAGCATACCGTATTTAAAAACATCGGATCCGAGCTGGTTCAATTCATTTACAGGAAAACATTCAATTTACGCACCCGGATCACATCCTTCAGAATCCTGAAGAAGCATATCGCTCACCGTTTGTTGTCGTACGATCGGAGCTTTACCTTCCTCGACGGGCTCATCGCCTGGTTTACGAAGAACATCGGCAATGTGACGGTGGAACATCACAAACGCGCGGTGGGGAATAGCGGTTATTCGTTCCGCAAACTCGTCACCCTCGCGTTGAATATGTTAACCAATTTTTCCATCGTGCCGTTGCAGTTGGCTTCGCTGTTCGGCATATCCTCTGCGTTAATCGGCTTTTCATTTGGCTGTTATTTTCTACTGAAGAAAATCATATTCGACATACCGGTATCCGGTTTCACATCATTGATTGTGTCCATCACCATATTTGCCGGTGTCCAGTTGCTCACCGTCGGGATGCTCGGAGAGTATATTGGCAGAATTCACATCAATGTCAGCAAACGCCCCCAATATGCCATCCGAGAGATCGTCACCCGGGTCTCGTCTACGGACACCATGGATCATTGGCCGGCAGAATACGAACACCCGCTGGAATAGGTCCGAAAATGATAAATATCGCACACGCTCCGTTAGAAAGTCATCGATTCAATCTCCACATGTACCGCGGTCGCGCCGATGGGGTTGAACCCGCCGAGATTATCCAGGCAGCCATGGACCACCGTATCGATGTCATTATTTTCCGCACGCCCGCGGCTCATCGAGTGTCCGTGGCGGCTCTGACGGCTACCGGATTCGATTACTACGTTGCAGATACCCTGGTCTATTACCATGCGGATCTGAAAAGACAGGAGGTTACCGAGTTACGGAACCCGGAGTTGGAATTTATTCCACTCACGCCGGAGTGGTTCTCCGTCCTAGACGATCTGGTATCCCGGATTTTCGTCGATTATCGGAATCATTATCATGTCAATCCCCTGTTCCAATTTGATCTGACAGACGCCTATCAAGAGTGGGCGCGAAGCTTTGGCGAAGAAAATGCCGGGGATCGCCAGGGATGGATCGTCACCCGCGATCGGGAACCCATCGGGTTTGCGACGTGTTCCCATGAAACAACAACCTGCGAAGGGGTTCTTTACGGGGTTCTTCCCGAGGCCGCCGGTGGCGGCGTGTATACCGATATCATTCGATATACGCAAGATCACTACAGGAACCGGGGGTTTCAACTCATGAAGGTGTCTACTCAGGTCGATAATTTCGCGGTTCAGAAGGTATGGAGTCGCGAAGGATTCGTGATGAAGGAAGCCTTGCTGACGGTCCATGTGAATTGTCTGATGCGGGCATCCAGTGAATTTGGGCAGCGCATCAGCCAGAGATATCGTGACACCGAGGGCTCCCGGCCCCTTCGGACCGGTCTCAAGCACTTTCCGACCGCTGCGTGGGACGCCATGTTGCGAACTTTAGAAGAGTCGTTTCCCGACAAGCGCCTGGTGTTGGGGAAGGGGAATTTCATATCCATCCGAGGGACGACCCCGGAGACAGACTACGATCATGTCCTGCATATACCCGTACTGAACCCGGCCGACGGGGTTGGGAAAGCCAGACTGAGCATTATCGGACCCGACGGACAGCCACATCTGGTTTATTTTTTAGATTTTTCGTTGAAATAAGCGACGCATCTCCGCCAAAGNGCTCATGATGAATTCATTGTACATCGTATCGTGCGTTTCATTTACGGTCATCGGACAGGTTCTCGTCAAGAAGGGGGCGTTGCAGCTCAAAGATGCGGGAGCCCTTTGGCCATACGCGACCAATGTGTTTATCCTCGCTGGATTGTTCTCCGCAGTTGTCGCCGCCGGAGCCTGGATTAAAGCGCTGCAAGCCTACAACCTGAGTTATGCCTATCCCATTATGAGTCTCTCGTTTCTCATTGTCGCCGTTTTATCGGTGGCGGTGTTCGGAGAAACGATGAAACCCACCCAGTGGATTGGCCTGGCCATCGTCATCCTCGGGCTGATCATCGGCAGCAGGTAACCCGTCATAATTAGGGGGAGTTGTGCAAAACTACAAGATACCTTTCAACAAGCCCTTTATCGCCGGAAAAGAACTTTATTATATCGCCCAATCGGTAATCGGAGGACATTCCGCAGGGGATGGTGTTTACACCAAAAAATGCCAGGAATTGATGGAGCGGCAGTTTGGTGCCCAAAAAGTATTGTTGACCCACTCATGCACGGCGGCTTTGGAGATGGCCGCATTGTTGTGCCATATCAAAGAAGACGATGAAGTCATCATGCCGTCATTTACCTTTGTATCCACCGCCAACGCTTTTTTCATGAGAGGCGCTAAACCCGTCTTCGTGGATATTCGGCCGGACACCTTGAACATCGACGAAAAACGGATTGAAGATGCGATTACCGAAAAAACCAGGACGATTGTGGTCGTGCACTACGCGGGAGTCGGCTGTGAAATGGATACCATCATGAATATCGCGCGAAAACACGACATTNTCGTGATCGAGGATGCGGCACAGNGAGTCAATGCGAAATTTAAAGACCAATATCTGGGTACCATTGGTGATATCGGCTGCTACAGTTTTCACGAGACAAAAAACGTCATCTCCGGCGAAGGCGGTGCCATCGTACTCAACGACCCACAATACTTCGAGCGGGCTGAAATCCTGAGAGAAAAGGGTACCAATCGCAGTAAATTTTTCAGGGGTGAGGTCGACAAGTACACCTGGGTAGATATCGGATCATCCTATCTGCCATCGGATATTGTGGCCGCTTTTCTGTATGCCCAGCTTGAAAACATGGATGCCATCAACGCCAGGCGGGAAGAGATTTTTAACCTGTATTATCGAGAGTTGATTCCGCTGGTCAATAATGGATACCTCAAGCTTCCCTATATCAGCCGGAATTGTATGAGCAATTCCCATCTCTTTTACATTCTATTGAATGACGAAGGGACACGAAACGATTTGATGGATTACCTGAAATCGAAGGGTATCCTCGCGGTATTTCATTATTTGCCTCTGCATTTGTCCCGTGTGGGAAGAAAACTCGGATATCAGGAGGGATCCCTTCCCCTCACGGAATCAATCAGCAGCCGACTGCTGAGGCTGCCATTTTACTATGGTCTGATGGAAAAGGAACAGGCGGAGGTGGTTGAAACCATCCGAAGCTTTTTCCACGGCCATTGATGAAATGGATATAAATTCCAAAAGCGAAAAACTATCCCAGGATGCTGGGTCGGATGATCAATACAGCGGTATTCCATAGATCGCATCACCTGAATGAACGCCAGCTGGAACCGTTCGATTCAAGATGCCCATTCTGTCGTAGCGNCGATAGAGAGCCGGTGTACCTCCTACAAGAGACACCAGAGATTCTCCTGATGAAGTGCAACAACTGCCAAGCCGTCAGCGCTTCACGAATGCCGACATCGGAAGCGTTGAAAGAGTACTACAACGATTACTACGATACGTCGGGTTCGCAACATTCTGAGGCCCTTGTGACATTCGATGATCCGCTTCGTTTGGCCAATAATCTCGCCAACATGTATCGTCGCTACCGAATGCATGAAAAGATTTCTATTCTGGACTTCGGCGGTGGTGATGGAACCATTGCTCATTTACTAGCGACGCAACTTGTTGAAAACGGTGCTGCACATGTGGACATCACCGTCGTTGACTACAATACGGAAATGGTACGCCCCCAAGACAGTCGTATTGAAATAAAGAGAAAGGCATCTCTTGCGGATATCCGCATGCGGTATGGATTTGTCATCGCAAGTGCAATCATTGAGCATTATCCGTATCCTCGTCCGCTGTTGCGGGATCTGCTCCATTGCATTGCGCAGGGAGGTCTATTTTATGCGCGAACCCCAAGTATGCTGTCCATAATGAAAATACTCCAGCGCCTCGGTGTCAACGTGGACTTCACCTACCCTGGACATCTTCACGATCTCGGACAGGCGTTTTGGGAAGGCTATTTTACACGAAGACAATCCGAGGGATTTCAGATACTCCAAAGCAGACCCTCCATCGTTGAAACCACCTTCTCCAAGCATTTCATGAGAACGGTATTGGCTTACAGCTTCAAAGCTCCGTGGTATGTATNCGGCAAGTCGTACCCGTGCGTTGGGGGATGGGAAATCTTTATTCGAAGAGGTTCGTATCAGGAGAGAAAAGACCATTGATGTTCGGCCCGACTGAGGAAAGCAAACGTTATTTGAGAAGCAGCCTACTTTTACTCCTGGCGGGGGCACTCTTGATCAATTTTCTGATCTTGTTTGTCGGAACAGAACTGTTTTCCAAGATGTATCCCGGCCTCTATCGCATGAATGTCTTCACGGATGGTTATGACCGGATCGCCCAGAATATCGTTGACGGGCACGGCTACAAACTGACCCCGGAAGGGAATGAAACAATGACCAGAGAACCTGGCTATATTTTCCTTCTGGTCACGCTCTTCTATGTTTGGGGAAAATCCATTGTCGCCGTAAAAATTGCCAACTTTATTCTGGTCATTTTTGCTGTGTTCATGATGTACCGGCTGGGCCGATTGATGGGACTCTNCCCCACGGTGATCACCATCGCCGCAGCTTTCTTTTTGGTTCATCCAGGAATCATCGGTCTGCAGAGCCGGGGTGGGGCGGATATTCTATTTATCTGCCAGCTGCTCTGCGTTCTGTATGCCCTGCAAAAAGGGATTATGAGCGGTTCGTCCGGCTATTTCATCCTCGCCGGGGCATTGCTCGGGGTTACCGTGCTGACGCGAAGCCTGGTTCTCCCCTTTCCCGGAATATTACTTATTTTCCTTATTTGGACCGGCATGAAACAANATAACCTGGCCACCCTCTTGAAAGGATGGGTGTTGCTTGTGGTCGCCATGTTGATCGTCATGTCCCCATGGGTGGTCCGAAACTATCGGCTGAGCGGAAAGTTCGTGCCGGTCGGAAGCATTTCCGGCATGGCCATCTATCATAATGTCTACATCAACAAACAGTCGGATTCTATCGACCGATTTGAAACCCTCACCCGTGAGGCCAAACAGGCCCAGGCGGATGCGTTGCGGGCGGTTAACGAGGACTTTGCCCAGGCCACCTATTTTCCGATATTCAAGAATCCGGAAGATGAAATCGCCTTTTCCAACAGCTTGAAGGCGCTCGCCATCGAGATTATCAAGGACGACCCCTTATTCATTTTTAAGCACATGGGTCTCAATATGTGGCGATTCTGGTTCCAGGGGGAAAACACCCTGGCGGTGCTCATCAACACGATCCTCATTGTACCCATCCTGGCCTGCGCCTTATTTGGTATGTATCTGTGCCTGTCCGGGCATGTCGATTATCGTGTCGGCGTGATGCTGTGCTTGATCATCACCATCTATGCGGTCCACATTCCCATCGGGGCCCATGCCCGACATCATCTGGCGCTGATGCCCTTTCTGTTGCTGTTTGGGGCCATCGGTGTGGCGCGCATGGTTCTGAAAGCGGAACACCTGATCCACCACCCGGACACGCCGGATCATGGGCACTCGATGACGCCGGTATCGTGAACCGGGAATCGCACGCCCGATGACGACGTATCTGTTACCCCAGTTTCGATCGGAAAAAATGACTCACCACCACCTGATGACAGGATCACTTCGGGGCCGACACCGGCATCCGCTGCGGCTCTGGGCCCTGGTATCCATTCTGGCGTGTGTGTTCTGGACCCTTTGTCCGGCACCGGAGATTCAGGGATCTGAACAGACGCCGCCAACAACGCCTCCGCCGACCCGGGTGGACGCCGCGGACGGGATCGATGTGACGCGGTTGAGAACCATCGGCCTGCGTCATGATGCCAATGACGCCGAAACCTATGCCGCCCGCCTCATTCAGAAAAAAATAGCGGAGTACTACGGCAGTCCACTGCGCATCATCAAAAACACGGGCAACGACGCCATCGGCGATGTTCTGTTGGGTCGGCATCTTGCGATCGCGTCCGGAATCATCCAGGAAGCGGAACTGAACGCCGTGAAAGTCGATGGTTACGTGGTGCGGGGATCGGACAACCGCGTCGTCATCGCCGGGTATCAACCCCAAGGCACACAATACGGAGCGTTTGCATTTTTAAAATTGGCCGGTCTGACCGTTTATCCCTGGCACTTTGGAGACGATGTGGAGGTATTTCAAAGGGTCAAAGATAATATGATTCCGGCATTCAGCATTTCCGAAACCCCTTTTTTCGAACTGCGGGACCTGTTTCCCGGTCATGAGGATGGTCGTTTTGGAACCACCCTGCGCCGTTATTCCCTGGCCGACCTGGTGTTCGCCAATCAGGACCCGGCCTTCAAAGCCAATGGGTATGTCGGATGGGATCACACCGCCGGGTATTTGGTGCCGTTGCACCTCTATTATGATGACCACCCGGAGTACTTCGCATTCAAAAAGGGGCGTCGCATACCGAAATCCACCCGAAATCTTCGAGTGCAGCTCTGTATGGGAAACCCGGAGGTCCATCGGATNGCCGCCGAACGGGCGCTCCAATGGATCGCGCGTCAACCCGAACGGAGATTCTTCATGATTTCGGACGGGGATTCCGGCACCTTTGGTCAGTCACCGGAAAGCCGAAAACAGGACCCTTTCCCCGATTATTATACCGATCGCGCACTTCGGTGGGTAAACTCCGTGGCCCGTGAGATCAAGTCGACCCATCCCGACAAAATCGTTCTCACCCTGGGTTACATGGGAACGGTAAAACCCCCCGTGGACATCACACCCGAGTCCAATGTCCGGGTGNTGTACGCCCCCTGGTACTGGGACTCACGGATCAGCTCGGCGGTCTCATTGAATCATCCCCTGAATACTACGGCATTCGAAGAGTTCTCCGGATGGGTGAAGGCAGCCCCAAATCAGCTCGGGGTGTACGATTATCCCGGCCGTTTTGTGTTCGGGGCGGCCGAACGTATCAAATTATACGCAGATCATGGGGTTCGTTGGATCTATTTCAACGGCGGGGACGGGGAACTGCTNCATTATGTTGCCGCGCGGCTGTTGTGGCATCCGGACCTGGATACGGACGGCCTCATCAAAGAATTCACGGAGGCGTTTTACGGGCCGGCGGCCCCTATCATGGACGCCTATCTGACACTTCGAAAACAGACGATTGATCGGGATGCGCTGCACAATCCGGTGATCTTCGACGATCCGGTGTTTGTCACCAAATCCCGCGAATCCGTTTCCCTGCTGGAAGACCGCGCATCACTGCAGCCCACGGATCTGCAGATTCGGATTCTGGCGGGCGCATCGGACATTCTCTACACCGTGTTGCGGGCGACCCGACCCGACCGACCGAAATTGACCGGTCAGCACGTCGCCTTACACCCTGACGTCTATTTACAGGATTTGCATCGCTACATCGGCATTCAAAAGCGGATTCTTGCCTTATGTGAAACCGTATCCTCCTGCCGTAAACGGCTGAAGTGGCGTCAAACAGCTATTTACAGAGATTTGTGGCGACTTTATCTGGCCGAGAAGAGCGATCTTTAAAAAAATCGGGTTTCAAAAGAACAGAAATCTGGACAAGGTCTTCGAGACGGTCCTGGAAGGGGCTCACCGGCGATTGACCGCGTACTCCCGGCTCGAGCAGAAATTTCCCGATTCCCCGTCGCAATGCGNCCAGACCGACTTCTCCGATGACAAGGAGTCGCGCTTCTGGACCATCGACTNATCCGATCAAACCGTCGCGACCCGGTTCGAGACGGAAATGGAACCCGGTAGGAGGGCCGGCGGAAAGAAAGGCGTCCGCATTCTGGCACCCATGACCCGGTTTCCCGTGGTGAAACGGGTCAACCATCGCGTGCATGCCGGACGTATCTCTGCAGAACGGATCTTTGATCCGCCGCTGCGCATCGCCGGTTGCCGATTCCTGGACATCCATATATCCACGTCGCGCGCCGTTTCCAGTTAGATCTATATCGACCGTGGTTTCCGATTGAGAAGCGATGTCGAGCTTCTTGCCGGTGAACAAGTCGTCCGGATCGATTTCGGAAGTTTTATCGATACGCGATTGCAATATCCGTCCTGGCAAGATCAAATGTATCGGATATCCTTCGATTTCTGGCCCCAGGACAATTTATATCCCTACGATCCCGCCCGGGAGACCGAGATTTTCATATTGGGCGTATCTGTCAAAAGTGCCCGCGCACAGCCTCTTCCGGAGTCGGCCTTTAGGATGACCCATTTCCGGGCCAATCGATCCTACCGGAAGCACTTCCTGAAGGATATTGCCGAACCCTACGGTCAGTTAATGAGGGCGCATGGCAACCTTCGACCATTGGGGAAACAGTTGCTTACGACAAAAATAGCCGAAAAGTATCGAACTGTCACGGTACACCGGATCGTTGCCCCCATATCCCGGATCATCACCGAAACACAGGACGCCGAGGCCATGGAAGCTGCCGCACAACTGGAATCGTTTCTGTCGGAGATGTTCGGCGCGACAATTCCNCATCATGCCTCGGATTCCGGCCCGGAAACCGTGGCCAATGCCTTTTTTCTGAGGACCAATGACAGTCTGGATGGGTTCATTGTCAACGCCAAGGACGGTGTCGTGCATGTCGAGGGCGGCTCGGCAGGACAGATCCGGAAAGGACTCTCAACCTATTTCGATCGCAATGGATGGACCTCTCTGACCACGACCGACAGGCATTCCCCGAACCGTCACCCCAATAGGTTGCTGCATGAATTCGTTCTGTAAGGAAAATCCAGCCGGCGTTAAACACCCCGCCCGGAATGCACCACCGCATGTTCATCGCCGAGTGGCGTCCAGGACAGATGTGAAACCACCCACGGGGAGATTTCGAAAATGGGTCCGGCCGCTGCTGGCCCATCCGGTGATACGCTTCCTGTTGGTTCACTACTACTATCGGGATGTGATCCGATCATCCGAGCGGGTATTTCAACTTCGCCGAAAATTGGAACAGCAAGGTGAGTCCTTCTGGGCCAATGACCTTCGAAAGCACGCCCACATACTGGATAAAGGATTGCAACGCTGCGACTGGGAGCCGGGTCACAGCGCCGCGGCCTACGATGCCGCAAGACACGCCATGTCAAAGATTCATTCCGAAGATCTGCTGGGGGATGCCTCCATTCAATGGGCCGGAAAGAAAATTCAGGAGTATGAGGGCAGACGCGCGTGTCACCCCACGCGGACGACGTTTGCGCGAACCTCATGCAGTTATGAAGACCTTGTCGATGTGATGAAGACAAGACGATCCATCCGTCGATTCAAAAAGCATCCCGTGGACGATAGCACCATCCGAAAAATTGTCGACGTCATCAACTGGTCGCCGACCAGCTGCCACCGGCAGACTGCCAAGGTCTATATCAGCAACGATCCGGACCGGGTCCGGAAATGCATGGACCTCTGTGCCGGTTCCAGTGGATTCGGGGATTACATCCCGCTCTTTTTCTGTTTCTGTTCCGACATGAGAGCCTATCAGATGCCCGTGGAATTGTCCTTACCCTTTATCGATGTTTCCCTGGGCATTCAGAATTGCACCCTGGTTGCCCATACCCTCGGGATTTCCTTAACCCTGATGTCCTGGGCACAGAGCACGGAAAAAGAAGATCGCCGGATGAGAAAACTGCTCCGCATCCCCGCCGACGACGCCATTATCGTGAACGCGGTCGGCGGATACCCCGCTTGCGAGGCCGATATCCCGGCACGCAAATCCCTGACATCGACCATGACGTTGATATCCGAAAAGAACCATCTCCCCAATCCGGTAAATCGATGAACGTCGGAATTCTGACCTTCCACAGCAGCTACAATTTCGGAGCGAATCTTCAAGCGCTTGCGATTCAACGTGCCGTAGAAACCGCCGGTGCCCATCCGACAATCATCAATTATCAGGATTCTGTGAAAATGGGGGTCTATCGAAACATGACCGATCCCGCCCAGGCGACCGAGCATGAGCGGTTTGTCCGCACCTTTCTGAAGACATCGGCATTGATGGATGACCCCGAACAGCTGGAATCGTTCTGCCGTGACCATCTGGACGTGATTCTGGTCGGGAGCGATCAAGTGTTTCGACTGGTGCCCGCGGTGGATGTTCGAAAAGGATTGCGTCGGCTGCTCCGTCGACATCAAAATCCACTGTCTGAGAAACCCACCAAGATCCCTCCGCCCTATTGGCTGAACTGGAACGGAGCCGGATCCGGGTCGCGGTTAACCTTCGCCAGCATTGCTGCCAGTGCCGGGGCAACAAGCTATCGTCTCCTGCACCCCGGTTTACCCCAGGCTCTGGGAAAATGCCTGGACCGGTTCGATATGGTCACGGTTCGCGACCGCTGGACCGAAAAGATGGTGGTGCACCTGACACAGGGCAGAGTGCGGCCTGGATACTGCCCGGATCCGGTATTCGGCTTGAAACCGGTGGCCTCGGATTCGGAGCCCGACACATTGGACAGGGACGTGTCCAAAACCTTACTCGTGTCCGCGGATCTGGATCCGGAATGGATGTATCGATTCGTCGAGGAAGCCCATGGGTGGGGCTATACCGTGGCCAGTCTGCCGAATCCGGAAAAGGAATTTCCCATGACCGCTGCGGATGTCAACATCCGCCTCCCGCTACCTCCAGTGGGCTGGTTTCGGCTTCTCGCCCAAGCAGCGGGATATATCGGAATCCGGTTCCACGCGCTGGTATCCTGTATTGCCAACAAGACACCGGTGGTGTCGATTGAGACAACACCGAGGTTCAGTCTCGGGTACCGGCGAAAAAGCCGCTTATTTGATCTCTGCCGGCGTGCCGGTATGGAAAGCCGGTTTCTCGCATCCACGCGGGACTTACACCAGATATCGCCCAGACACCTGCTGGAACGGCTCTTTGACCCGATCTCCCAGGAGAGGGCGGATCGATTCGCAGATCTGGCGCCGCATCTATTTCAGGACACCATTGAACGCGCGCTAACACTCCGTCGACGCTGACGCCCATTGGGTGGCCACCGGGCATGTTTTCAAAACGACGATTTTCTCCATGACCGAAACATTGGCAAACTCTGCAGAAGGGAAGCCCCGTTTCTTCAGTTTTTCTTCCCGCTTTTCCGACACCTCGATAAAAGGGCGATTGGCCGGAGGTTCGGCCTGGACCCTGGCAGGAAATCTTGGGTGGCGGATATTTTCTGCCATTGCGACCATCACTATTGCCAGGATCCTTGGCCCCAGGGGATTCGGAGAGCTCGGCATGGTGCGAAGTACCGTGCAGATGTTCTCGGTGTACGCTGGATTTCGACTGGGGAACACCGCAACCAAGTATGTAGCGGAATACAGACGTTGCGATCCCGTAAAGGCGGCACGAATTTTAAAACTCACCCTGATGATATCCGCGGTACTGTGCGGTATCGTCTCACTCATCCTGCTCCTGTCGTCCCGCTTCCTGGCCGTGAGGGTGCTGGCCAATGAGACACTGGCCGCAGCCATCGCCATGGGTGCGTTTATGCTTTTTTTTTGCGATTTACGCTGACGTCCAGGCGGGCGCTCTGGCTGGATTTGAAAATTTTAAAGCCATCGCCAAAACCAATATACTTAGAGGATTGATGACCCTTCTGCTGTGTATTCCGCTCACCTATTTCATGGGAATCGAAGGGGCCATCATCGGACTGACGATCGTTGCCGTGATCGTCATGGGTCTTCTTCGCGGATACATCAAACAGGCGATCCGCAAGGCCAAGTTTGTGGAAACGATCCGCACCGAGAAAGCCTGGAAAGAATCTTCGGTGCTATGGCAGTTTGCTTTGCCCGGATTTTTATCCGGTGTCATCACCAGCCTTCTCTTATGGACCGGAAGAATCATATTGACCCGTCAAGACGCCGGATTCACCGAACTGGGTCTTTTCACCGCTGCAGACCAATGGCGTACGATGGTTTTATTCATGCCGGCGATCATCGCCCGTGTGGTGCTTCCGATCATCTCCTCCTCGATCCATCGCTCGAGCGAAGAACTGAAAGCGTCCATCGGTATCCAGGTGCATGCCAACGGCATCATTGCATTGCCGCTCGCCGTACTTCTGATTGGATTTTCGAAGCCGCTGGCGGCCATCTTCGGAACACCCTATGCCGGCACGGAAATCATTATCCCCATGCTGATGGTGTCGGTGTACTTCACCGCGGTGAACCAATCCGTCAGAGTCATTTACGATGGTGTGGGGAGACGATGGTTAAATTTATCCATGAGGGTCCTCTGGGGGATCGTTTTTCTCCTGTCTTCTCTGTACTATATTCCACGAGCCGGCGCCCTTGGGTTTGCGGCGGCCCACCTGATCAGTGAAATACTGCTGCTCATGGTTCAGGCCGTGGTGGCGGATCTGGCGCTCGTCCGGGGGGTCCTGCGCAGACATACGGGGCTTTTTGTCTATTCCATTGTGCTGCTGGGAGCCGCCTATGGCACCACTGGGTCCATGTCGCCCTGGATGGCACATGCGTTCGGGTTGGGTATATTCTTGGCGTCCTGTATTCCAGCCGTCATTACCTTCCAAAAACAGATACGATAATTGCCCATGGGACACCGACAAAACAAACAAGTCGTTTTCATTGCGTCCTGCGGTCACAGTGGATCGACCATATTAGAGTTTTTACTGACGTCGGATCCATCATGTATCGGGATCGGTGAAGCATTTCAGCTGGTCGATCCCCGAAACCAGATACTCAACCATGTCCATCGGTATCAATGCGCCTGCGGGGAATCGATTGCACTCTGTGATTTCTGGGGGCCGGTGATCGAAAATTTGAAACATCAGCAGGACAAGCTACCCGAGGACAAATATCATGACATACTGGAACATGCGTTTCATACCATTGGTCCCGGAGCCACCATCATCGATTCGTCCAAGGTGACAAGAGCCCTGGACGTTCTCAGCCGCCTGGCGGATACCGATGTGAAAGTGATCCATCTCATACGAGATGTCCGCTCTTACTGTCTGTCGATAATAGAGGCCTACCGCAGGAATAGCGATTCTTCTTCTCCTGGGTCCGGGAGAAATATCAGGCCCGGGGGACTGGCCCAGTTCCTTAAGAGAAACGCGTGTTATATTTTCTGGGACTGGTACCGGACCAATTTAAGAATTTCATCGACGGTGGAAAGGCTGAACCTGCCGACGTCGACGGTGAGTTATGAGGAGTTCTGCCTCCATACCGCCTCCGTTCTCGATTCATTGAACCGTTTTCTCGATCTAAAAATCCATCCACATCAAATGGATGCAGAAGGAACCAAAAATCACAACGTGTTCGGCAATCGGCTCCGTCACGATCTCCTCAAACGGAAAACCATCCAATACGATTCCAAATGGATTGGTCGAAAAGACTGGATGCTGCCGTCAATTCTGCTGCCCCGCGTAATGGCCTATAATCAACAGACCCTATACCGCCACCCAGACCGCGATTGAATTTGGATTGGACCTGTCATGAATGCGCCTGAATCCGTATCGGTCATCATTCCTGTTTTCAATAGTGAACATTCCATCGCCGCGTGTATCGATAGTGTGCTCGCCCAGACCCACCCCCCGGGGGAAATTATCGTCGTGAATGACGGGTCAACGGATGACACCGATACGATCCTGCATGCCTATGGTGAAAAGATCACCACGATCCGACAACGCAACCAGGGACAGGGCGCCGCCAGAAACACCGGAATCCGGGCAGCCACCGGCGATTTCATCGCATTTCTGGATGCGGACGATTATTGGGAACCCCTTTTTCTGGAGCGATGTGTGGCATTTTTCAGAGGCCATGCACGCGCTGTGGCCGTGTTGACCGGTTGGACGAAAATCATCGATCACTCGCGTCGGGAAATTGTGCCGCCGATTATGAACTCCGGCTCGGAGCGACCTCTGCATCCCATGATCATCTCCGACTTTTTCCGGTTCTGGATGGAGCAGGATCATGTGCAGACCGGCGCCATCATGATACGCCATGACGTGATCCAGGAAGCCGGCCTCCAGAGAGAGGACCTGCGGATCAGTCAGGATCTGGAATACTGGATGTTGATTGCGACCTATGGAAAATGGGGCTTTATCCCCGAACCCCTTTTTGTCAGCAATTCACGATTGAACGCACGGAGAAATTGGATCGATCGATACCGAACACGGCGGCATCTGTGCCCATCGGTGGAATCCTGGCAGGAGAGAGTGGTGCCACGCATACCCGACCGGGAGTGGCATTATTTTGAAGGTATCCGAGGGCGTATCGCCGCCAATTTTTCCCACAGCAAAATCCTTTCCGGAAGCACCGACGAGGCCAAGGATATCCTTAAAAAATACGGCAATACCATGCCGGTAAATCTCTTGACGCGGTTGATGCGTTTTGGAGCCGGTGTCGGAGGTCCGGTATGGACGGGCATTTGCCAGATGATTCGAATCAAAGAGATCGTCAAGGGATGGAAACTGCAAAAAATAGCCGCAGCGTCCTAATGGAGCCCGGGGCCCATTACACCGGCGAATCGGGCCAAGCCTATTTTGACAGCAAGTTTTCAGGCCGGATGGACCTGGGCCGGAAATACCAGACCCGGTATTTCTTACCCTTTTGCAGCAATGAAAAAGCACTTCTCGATTTCGGATGCGGGGACGGAACGCTGCTGCGAGGGCTGCCGGCGGCCAAACGCTATGGTGTGGACCTGAATCCGGCGTGTCGGGAGAAAATCCGGTCATTGAATAGCTCCCTTGAAACACCCATCCATGTGTTTGAGACGCTGATGGACATTGCTGATAACTGCATGGACGTGGCCATTTCAAACCACTGTCTGGAGCACGATCCGGACCCTTTGGGATCGTTGAAGGATATCCGCCGGGTGTTGAAGCCGGAGGGACAGCTGGTGCTGGTGGTCCCCTTTGATGACTGGCGGCAAAGGGGTCATCGACGGTGGCGGTCCGAGGACCTTGAACAACATCTCTTTACCTGGAGCCCCCTTAACCTGGGCAACCTGCTGACGGCAGCCGGCTTCCGAGTACGGCAGGTCCGCTTGTGTTCTACCGCCTGGAGTCCAAAATTCTTTTGGATTCATCGAATCGCCGGTGAGCTCGTCTTCACGATTGCATGCCGACTGTTTTCCAGAGTCAAACAACGAAGGGAAATATTCAGCTATTCTCAAAAGGTGGACATCTAGTCTGTCCATCTGTCTCCGGCAGGCTTGCGAGTCAGCCGGTTCCAGCCTGATGGTATCGTGAGAATCACCTACGTGAACAGGCGTTTTCTGGATTATCGGATCCCGGTCCTGGTGGAGCTCGATAGAATTTCGGGGCACCGACTATCGGTGATGTATTCGTCGGAGGCGATGCCGCTGCGGGTGGTCCGGAAACTCAGGTCGGCCCTGGGTGAGCGTGCCATCGGCCTTTCCGGTGAACTGAAAGCCGGCGGCTCGGACCGCGAAACAATGGCCAACAGCCGTCTCACCCTGCGTTACCAGCCGGGATTATACAAGCGTATGCTTGAAACATCCCCGGATGTGGTGGTCGGGGAGGGGTTGTTCAAATGGACGGCACCGGCGGTTGTCGCGAAACTGATCCACCGGATTCCCCTTGTCGTGTGCTACGAGCGCACGGCGCACACCGAACGCCATGCCCAATGGTATCGGGTTCTATATCGTAAACAGGTCATTCGTCTTCTGGATGCCATGTGTTGTAATGGAAGCCTCTGCGCGGACTACGCCATGTCGTTGGGCATGCCCAGAAACCGGATTTTCACGGGCCATATGGCGGCAGATACCGAACATCTGTCCGGTCAGGTACGCCGGACAACCGTATCCCAGGTACAGAAATTGCGCAGCCAATGGAACGTGGACGGAGCCCTTTTCCTCTATGTCGGTCAGCTCATACCGCGCAAAGGTATTCGTGAACTCCTGAAAGCCTGGCAATCTTTTAAAGCGAAAGAAAACCCCCATCGGAACGCCACCCTGGTCCTGGTTGGCGACGGCCCTCAACGTCACAAACTGGAAGATATGTGCCGGACGACCGGTTTAAAAAGGGTCCGTTGGGTCGGTCGGGTAGACTACAGCGATGTGGCACGCTGGTATGCGGCAGCGGATTTTTTTGTCATCCCAACCCTGGAAGACAACTGGAGTCTGGTTGTCCCGGAAGCGATGGCATGCGGGCTGCCGATACTCAGCTCAATATACAATGGATGCTGGCCGGAACTGATTCGCCAGGGCCAGAATGGCTGGCTGTTCGATCCATTCGACCCGAACGCGGTATGCGATGCCCTGNGCATCGCAATGGATCATCGGGATCGACTTTCAGACCTGAGAAATGCATCAAAACATATCTCCAAGGATTTTTCGCCGGCACGGGCCGCACGATCCATTTACAACGCCTGTCGTTCATCCCTGACTCGGATGGACGGGCACCGCCGTGAACCTCGGGTGCCGAACCTGTCTTGAATCCACCTTCTTAAACGACATGCTGTTTGCCATCTCGACGATTGCCACGTGTGTCACCCTGGGCCTGCTGCTCTTTTGGCCCGGAATCGGTGTCCAGGTGGCGCTAATGTGTAAACCGATTATCGACGCCGGCGTCTGGTACCGGCTTATCGGGGGATTTCGGATCCCCGAGGTGGTCGGCGTCGTTGTTCCGATGCTGTTGCTGTTTCACCTGTTCATTACCCAGCGGGGACGCCCTGAGAAAATGCATCTGGTCTGGGTCTGGCTGCCGTATCTGCTGGCGAACTTTCTCGCTTTTGCCATCGCCATATCCCACGGCCGCCTGGAATGGGCGGTAAAAGTCTTCTTCCTGCTCATGAACGGGTTTGTCTGGTTCTATGCACTTCAGACCTACGTCAACGATCGGAAGAGCTTTCAGAGACTCCTCATCTGTCTGCTGATTGGGGGGTTGTTCCCAATGATGATGGGATTGTACCAGGCGACCACTGGTGCCATCTGGCAGATGCGCATCGGGNCCGCCGGCCTGGTCCGAAACGTGGGCGTGTACCACAATTCGACGAATTATCGGTACTTTGCGTATATGACCCTCACGGTGATTCTGCTCTACTGGTCGTATTTTTCATCACGGACGTTCATCCAGCGCATGTTGTTCCTGGCCTACGGGGCGGTGTGCGGCATCGTCCTGTTTAAAGTATATTCAAAAGCCGCCATTCTCACCATGGGTCTGTGGGTCATCATATGGGCCGTCATGCGACGAAATTTTCTGATTCTGATCACGCTTCCTTTGGCCGTCGTCGTCACGGATATCGTCTTGGGGGGTGAGATCTTCGCAAAGCTCAAACTCGTTTTTCTCAAAGAAACACTGGCGCTGGAGGGCCAGATCAATTCCGATCTGCTGCTGACCGGAAGGGTCGGGATGGTAAAGGAAAAAATAACGGAATTCAATGAATTGGACGTGTTTAACCAAATGTTCGGTGTCGGCAGGGGGTATGGCGGCGGACATAACGACTATTTAAGATGCTTGATCACCAGTGGTGTCTTCGGGCTTCTATCCTATTTGGTCTTGTTGGGGACGGTGGGATTTCTGTTAACCCGAAACATGGTGTATGCCAATTCACCTCTCAATGTGATGGGATTTATGGTCTACATCGNTTANATGGTCGATACCATGGGGCTGGCTCCCGGACTGTACACCAGTTTTCAATGGTACGCGTGGGGATTTATCGGACTCGCCATTCATGGCGTCCCGGGGCTGGAGGAAGATCTTCCGGATGATGTCGGGGATGCGTTTTTCTTCGATGGGAAAGATGTCTCATCGCTCTGGGACACCCCGAACGGTTATGGGTCCAGAACCGATAGCAGCTTTTAACTGCGGCACATGAATGACTCCATCTGCCTGATCGGCGACGTACCGCCACCCCATACAGGGCCGGAAATAGGGATGCAGAAACTGCTTCGATCCCGGCTTCGGGATCGGTATCGCATCCATCATTTCAGTTTTGGCATGAACGCCGCAAACGTGGATCGGGGACGTGTCAGCGGCAGAAAACTTGCCCATTTCCTGGGNCGGTTGCATCGGCTCTATCATTTTGTAAACCGACATCAACCGGATTACGTGTACTATTATTTTGCACAAACCCGCCTCGGTCTCTTCAAGGATCTTCTGGTTACCTGGGTGGTTGGACATCAGCGAAGATCTCNTCTTCTCCATCTCCGTGGCAGCAACTTCCGCAGGTTCTACGATACCCAGCCGCGATGGGTTCGGTATTTGATCCGGATCCACCTCCGAAGAGGCAAGAGGATTCTGGTCCAATCGGAATGTCTCAAGGGGATGTTTCACGGACTCGTTGACAGCCGCAAGATCGGCGTGCTCGGGAATGGACTGGAGCAACGCGAGCTGACATCTCCGGACCCCCCACACGTTGCCTCAAAGGATCACCTGACGGTGTTTTTCCTTNGNCAGTTATCCTATGCCAAGGGATATTTTGATCTTCTCCTGGCCGTGCCGGAAATTGTATCACGCATCCCCAATGTGCGCTTTCTGTTTGCCGGAGAGCGGATACCGATCTCTGCCGAGCGCAATATTCATCTTCGCTACATTTGCGGCACGCGGACACCCACCGAGATTGTCTCCCGCGCCCAGCGGATCGAAAAGGAGTATGCCGGTTCCATTCGCTATCACGGTGTCATTGATGCACCCACCCGGGCGAAGTTAATGGCCCAGACCGACCTGTTTGTGCTGCCCACGTATTCGGAAGGGTTTTCCAATGCCGTCCTGGAAGCCATGGGCTCTGGACTGCCCGTTGTCACCACGCCCGTTGGCGCCCATCCGGATCTATTCGAGGAAACCCCGGAGGTGTTGGTGCCCCCGGGTCACCCGGAAAAGCTGGCACAGCGTATCGTCACCCTGTTGAATGACGGAACCCTTCGAAACACCTACGGGGGCCGAAACCGTGAGCAGGTGATTCGCAGCTACACCATGGATACCGTAGCCACACAGTTTGTTGAGGCCGTGGAGCGTGCCGTATGACCGTGTCTCCACGACATAAAGACCTTCATGTGGAGCGTATCTGTTCGTATCCCGTGTCTTCCCTCGACATCGGGCGGTGTACGGATATGATCATGGGCTGGATCTCCGCCGGAGTGTCCCGGAAGTATTTTGTCTGTGCCAATCCCCATTCGTTTGTGGAAGCCGATAACGATCCGGAATTCAAACAGGCCCTTTTCGAGGCTGATCTGATGACTCCAGATGGCATCGGCATTGTGATCGCCTCGAAGTTGCAGGGAGGAAGCATCCGCGCGCGGATTACCGGCAGCGACATGTTCCAGGCGGTGAGTCGCTGCCTCAGCGAACGGGGCGGCGNCCGGGTCTTTNTTCTGGGCTCCACCGAGCCCAATCTCGAGAAAATGAAGCAGAAGATGGCCGCCGATTTTCCGGGCTTATCCGCCGTCGGAACCTACTCGCCCCCGTTCACATCCCGGTTTTCAGAAGCGGACAATGCGGCCATGGTCGATGCCGTCAATGGTTTCGCACCCGACGTGCTCTGGGTCGGAATGACGGCACCGAAACAGGAAAAGTGGATCTATCGAAACAGGACCAGGCTCAATGTCGGCTTTATCGGCGCCGTCGGGGCAGTATTTGACTTTTACATCGGCCGGGTGAAGCGATCCCATCCGATGTTCCTGAAGACCGGTCTGGAGTGGCTGCCCAGGCTGTTTCGACAGCCGGGCAGGCTCTGGCGGCGGACCTGCATATCCGCCCCCAGGTTTTTACTCATGGCACTGAGGTCTCGCGCCCATTGAAGCCGTTCATCTCCACTATCTCTGTCGGAAGANCNAANTTCGCTCTCTATGGCCTGCTTCTGATCGGGATGTATTATTCGACCTACAGCTGGCTCATTACTGAAGACTGGTCAAGAGCGGATTACAGCGCCTCCCATCTGATTCCCTTCATATTTGTCTACTTGTTGTGGGAAAAACGGGACACCATTGTGCAACTCCCTTCGTGCCCGACGTGGTCGGGGTTGTGGATATTGAGCTGGGGCATTGCGCTTTTCTGGATCGGAGAATTGTCCGGGGAATACTTCAGCCTTTACCTGTCATCCTGGCTCATTTTTGTCGGTATCTTGTGGATCCACATGGGATGGCAGAAGTTGAAAACCTTCGGTTTCCCCTTGATCATTCTTCTCGCCATGTTTCCACTGCCACATTTCATTTACGGGAAGTTATCGTTTCAGCTAAAATTGATCTCCTTCAGACTTGGCGTTTGGGCCATGCAGGCCTTGGGCATGTCGGCGTATCGAGAGGGGAATCTCATCGATCTGGGATTCACCCAGCTCCAGGTCGTCGATGCCTGCAGCGGACTTCGGTATCTCATTCCGTTGATGGTTCTGGGGTTACTCTTCGCCTACTTTTTCAAAGGCGCCCTATGGAAAAAAATGGTGCTGATCCTTTCTGCCGTTCCCATCGCCATTGCAGTTAATGGCATGCGCGTTGCCTCGGTGGGTATCCTGTACCAGTATTTTGGTCGGACCGTTGCCGAAGGNTTTTTTCATGATTTTTCGGGTTNGCTTATTTTCATGGTGTCCTTTGTCCTGCTTCTCGGGATGACCGCATTTCTGAAACTCATCGGAGGAGCGTATTCCGCTGAGGGCGATCGATCGGACACCGACGCTTCTGAAGTGCCAGGCGCCACACGAAACGGCCCTGTCACGGAAGCCCCATGCTCGAAGCTGACAAATGAAAGCCATCCGGAGACCGACGATAGGTTCCGTATCCCGCATCAAGGATCCAGCATCCAGCACCCGGAATCCGACATCCAAAGCCCGGCCTGGCGCAACTGGCTGACGCCGCCTCAATCACTGGCAATTATCCTCATGCTGGGACTGACCCTGATATGCNCCCAGGGCGTTGAATTTCGGCAGCGGGTCCCCATTCGCAAACCACTTGCCGAATTCCCACGAACCATCGGCCCGTGGCATGGCCAAACAAAAACCCTGGAGCAGAAATTCATCGATGAGCTGGATTTTAGTGACTACATCATCATCGACTTTATGGATCGCCGGAATCGGTCCGTCAATCTATATGTGGCCTATTACGACCACCAGCAAAAGGGTGAATCCATTCACTCTCCGGCCANCTGTCTTCCAGGTCATGGGTGGCAATTCACAGAGGCTGGAGCCACGGTTGTCCAAAGCGCCCGATCCGATATGCCGCAAATGACGGTCCGGCGGGCGCATTTACAGAATGGCGATGCCCGGCTGCTTTCCTATTTCTGGTTTCCCATGCGCGGTCGCATTCTGATCAACGCGTATCAAATGAAAATGTACAATATGTGGGATGCCCTTACCATCAGACAGACCCATGGGGCGCTTGTCAGACTGATTACCCCGGTTTACGACGATGAGACCATGGGCGATGCCGACCAGCGCCTCCGCGAAAGTCATTGTTCCCACTTTGGCCGAATTTCTACCGTGACCGGAATCGGCAATTTTTCTTCCCGGTCCCACGCGGCTGTTCGGACCTTGGGCAAGTAATCCCGAAATGATCTATTTCACCACATTGCTGCTGTCCATGTTCGTTACGATCGTGCTCATTCCCATCTTGAAGGGGATGGCGCTGAAAGTAGATGCCATGGATCTGCCCAATCCCAGAAAAATCCACACCCAACCCATCCCCCGGATCGGAGGAGTGGCCATGGCTGTCGGGACCTTGATACCGCTGCTGCTATGGCTTCCGGGAAACCCCTTGGTCCGATCGATCATGATCGGTGCGGTGATCGTTGTGGTCGCCGGCGCCGTCGATGACATCAAAAGCCTGGGGTACAAGACAAAATTCCTGGCCCAGATCTTTGCAGCGATCNTCATCATTCTCTATGGCGGGATCTCCATCAACAACCTGGGCGTTCTTTTACCGGAGNGTTTCCTGCTGCCCAAGGCAGTTTCGATTGTTCTTACCCTGGTGGTTGTCGTGGGAGTCACCAATGCGATCAATCTGTCCGACGGCCTCGACGGTCTGGCCGGGGGGATTACGCTCCTGACCTTTATCTGTATCGCCTATCTGGCCTTCCGCTGTGAACATATTGCCATCGCGATCATCGCAGTGGCTGCGGCCGGGGCGATCTTCGGGTTTTTGCGGTACAATACCTACCCGGCCGTCATATTCATGGGGGATGCCGGCAGCCAATTCCTGGGGTTCATCGCCATTGTACTGCCAATCGCCCTGACGCAACAAAATACCCCGTTGAGTCCCTATCTTCCGTTGATCATTCTTGGATTTCCGATACTCGACACATTGACGGTGATGACCGAACGCATCACCAAAGGCCGTTCTCCGTTTGTTGCGGACAAGAACCATTTTCACCACAAATTGATGCGGATAGGGATGTTTCATACGGAGGCGGTATTTACGATCTATGTCTTGCAGACCCTGCTGGTGATAACCGCCATCGTGTTTCGGTATTACTCCGATTGGCTCTTCCTTCTGATCTATTTGGGCTTTGCTACGGTGATTGTCGCAGGCTTTTTCTATGCCGAAAAAACCGGGTGGAAACTAAAACGCTATGACTTGATTGACATCGGCATCAAAGGGCGACTCAAACAGGTCAAAAAGAAAATGATCCCGATTCGGCTGTCATTCTTTGTCCTGCGAAATGGACTGCCCCTGCTGATGATCATCACCTGTTTTGCCCCGAACGCCTTGCCGGCCTATTTCTCGATCATCGCTTTGCAGCTCATCGCGGCCTTGGTGGGGGTCTGGTTCCTCAAGCCGGAATGGACAAACGGCATGCTTCGTCTGTCCCTTTATCTGCTGGTTCCCTATTTGCTGTATTTCAGCCAGACGGATCCGGCGGAATTTTTTGATACCACCCCGGTAAGACGCCTTTATGTTTTGTTTTCAGGATCCGTCGTCTTCTTCGCGATCATGACCCTCAAGTTGACCCGTCGACGGAAAGGATTCAAAGCGACACCCATGGATTTTCTTATCCTCTTTATCGCTCTGGTCGTTCCGAATCTTCCCGGCCTCGGCATCACGGGGCATCATCTGGGTCTGATGACCGCGCAGATTATTATCATTCTGTTCAGTTACGAAGTGCTCATTGGTGAACTGCGCAATGACTCAAGGGGCTTTGCGTGGCCACGGTTGTGGCATTGGGCGTTATCTCTGTAAAAGGACTGTTTTAGTGCCGCGACATCCGGGGCTTGAGATGCACACACACCATTTACCGAATCACCCCTTGAATGGAGGGATTTTCCCGACATGATGAAACGAACGATGACCATAGTGTGTCTGTTAGGTGTCCTATGTTCTCTGCTCGCCTGCGGAAGCCCGGAAGAAAAGAAGAAAAAATTCTTCGATAAAGGCATGACCCTATATGAGCAAGGCGATTTTACAAAGGCTCGCCTCGAGTTCAAAAATGCCCTCCAGATCGATCCAAAATATGCCCGGGCGTGGCATATCCTGGGTATGATGGATCTAAAGCAGAGCAAACTCAAGAAAGCCTTCAAGAGCCTATCCAAGGCGGTCGATCTGGATCCCACCATTCTGGAGGCTCAGCTCAGTCTGGGAAAACTATATCTCATCGATCGGAATCCCGATAAAACCAAAGAAAAAATATCACTGGTTCTCGCCACAGAGCCGGAAAATCAAGACGCGTTGCTTTTGAAGGCCACGGTTTTCCTGACGGAAAAGAACTTTGGCGACGCAAAGGCCCTTCTCGCCGCCCTGCTGAATTCGGGCATGACCCGACCGNATGCCTATATCATAATGGCAAACGCCTGCCTGGGAGAAGGGGATCTGGAGAATGCCAACTCCGTTCTCAACAAAGGCATAGCGGCGAATCCGGAGTCCTTCGCGCTGAGACTGATCCTCGCCCGAAACCTGCTCCATCGGAACGACTTGAAGGGCGCCACCGAGCAATACGAGGAAATTGTCAAGATTCAACCGGATAAGGTCGACTACAAGTTGAATCTGGCGAATCTTTACTGGGAAACGGGCCAAAAGGAGAAGGCCGAGGCATTGCTGAAGAACATTACCGAATCAAATCCGGGTAATGACGACGGAAGCATTGCCGTGGCACGGTTTTACTTTCGACGGAACCTCATGGAGGTGGCTGAAAAAGAGCTGACGGATGCCTTAAAAAGACATCCGGGAAGTTTTAAGCTGAGATTTGCCCTGAGCGACCTGTATGTCCAGTTAAACCGGGTCGATGAAGCCATCACGGTTCTGGAAGCCTGTCTGAAGCTATCGGACAACCCCGCCGAACCGGACATACTTCGCACCAAGAACAGTCTGGCAAGAATATATTTTGCCCGGCGGGATCTGAAGACAGCGAAGCGGTATGCCGATGCGGTGGTGGCGGAAAATCCAAAGAGCGGGGATGCCCACTTTATCCGGGGAAGCATATTTCTGCTTCAGGGAGATGGTATGAATGCCGTTTCGGAATTTCGGAGCGTCATTGATCAACGTCCCAGTTCCATCCCCGCATATATCCGTCTCAGCGAGGCGCATCTCCAGAACGACGAGGTACCTCTTGCCGAGGATACGTTGAAAAACGCATTGAAACGTTACCCTACCTCCAGGCATCTCCTCGCTGCGGCGGTACAATTATATACGCTAAAAAAAGAATACCACGAGGCCGAACGGTTGATCCGTAAACAGCTGGACATGGCGNCGGCAGACCCGGGACTCCGAGCGGCGCTGGGAGATATGCTTGCGGTCCAGCAAGAGGTCGCCGCGGCGGAAGAACAGTATCACATGATCGTGGATCAGTACCCCGGCATACCGGGCGGTTATATCAAGCTGGCGCAACTGTATACGCGGCAAGGGCGCCTGAAAAAAACGGAACATATATTGACTCAGGGGTACACCGCCAATTCCGACAACACCACGTTACTGACAGCACTTGTGGAGTTCCACATCCGCCAGGGCCATTTCGAGAAGGCACTCCAGCTATGCACATCCCGATTGAATAAACGTCCGGATGAGGTGTTTACCCATGCATTGATGGGAAGAATTTACGAATCCCAGGGCCAATACAAAAAATCCGAGGCGGCCTACGCTGAAGCCATCAAGCTCCAGCCGGCGTGGCAGTTGCCCCACAACCGTCTTGCCAGGCTATATCTGATTCAGGGGCAAACCAAACAAGCGATTGAAAAGCTAGAAAAAGAGATCGCCAGGGATGCATCGAACATCGCGGCGCATATGACACTGGCGGCCGTCTATGTCACCAGCGAGAACTATGACGACGCCCGACGGGTGTATGAAAGTGCCCTCGCCGTGAATCCGAAACTCTGGATCGCCGCCAATAATCTGGCGTTTCTCATCAGCGAGTATTCCGATGACGGGTCCAGTCTGGATAAAGCTCTGGAATTGGCAAAACATGCCAATGACCTGCGTCCGGAGGATCCGGCAATCCTGGACAGTCTTGGCTGGATTTACTTCAAAAAGGGTGATGTCGAGATCGCCCAGGATCTGATTGAAAAGGCCGTCGGAAAAGCCCCGGAAAGTGCCGTTTTAAACTATCATCTGGGTATGGTTCTCTACAAAAGCGGAAGACTCCTCGAGGCCGCGGAGAAACTCGAAAAATCCCTTGCATCCGATGAGGCCTTCATTGGCCGATCGGAGGCGGAAACGACGTTCCATGAATTGTGGGAAACCGTGCAAGAGGGATAACCCCCAGGCGTTGGTTTACCGATGGCGGAAATCCCCCGACCCAGAGCACCGGCTGCCATTGAGTCATATTTAACTTTGACCCCACATTATGGTATAATAATAACGGTTTTCTTAAAAAAAGCCGTTGGTTACGGCGGATGTCAGAACGCCTTTCCGAAATCATACCGCCGGATTTTTCCCTTATGTATCGGAGCATGTGGATGACCCCGTCAACGAAGGTTCCCGGAAAACGGAGCCGCTTGAGGCGTCGCGTGAAACTGTGTTTGCACCAGATGCGGAAACATCCGACCCATGCCCTCCGGATGGGAGGGATTCTCTGTTNGATCGGTCTCGGTCTGCTGTTTCCGCCGGCATCGGCCGAGGCTGCCGACACAAGGATCGTGCCTTCCGATTGGCAGATCATCGACCAGGGAGATCAGCATCGCCCCTCTTCATGGACCTACGATCGCGGCGTCTGGTATCAAACGAGCAATATTTATGGAGGCCCGGAAGAGCCCTCCGCGCTGCTGAAACCCGGAACCTTCATGGTTTCCCACGACAGCGTCGTTTCGGATGGCACGATTCGTGCGGATATCGCCTCCGATGGTGATGATGCCATCGGTATCATGTTCCGCTACCGAGATGAGGACAACTATTACCGTTTCTCCATGGACAAACAGCGGAGTTATCGAAGACTGCTNAAAATCGTGGATGGGGTGGCAACGGTCCTCGGGGAAGACCGTGGGGGCTACGACAAGGGGCGGTGGTATGGTCTCGAAATACACGCCACCGGTCCGCATATCCGCGTTCTCCTGGACGGGCAACTGATCTTTGACGTATCGGATGCCAGTCTGGAAAAAGGAAAAATGGCCCTCTACTTCTGGGGCAATACCCTGTGTCAGTTTCGGGATATATCGGTTGCGTCGTTGAGGGGCGTGCCCTCTGAAACGACGACACCCGGCGGGAAATCCACTGTGAACCTAAAATCGCCACGGGAAGAATCCGGTTCTCCGGGAATCCCGGCTCCGGAAACAGGGCCATCCGACACCGCTACGGAACCCCCGGCAATCGCGGTCATGGACGCCAATGGACCGGCATACATCATCGGGCCCGGCGATGTTCTGGACATATCCGTATGGCGGGACGACGCATTGACCAAACAGGTCGTGGTCTTGCCGGACGGGCGGATCTCGTTTCCCTTGATCGGGGAGGTGGCGGCCGCGGGAAAGACGCTCGCTCAACTAAAGACTGAGCTGGCTGAGCGGCTCGAGGTCTACGTTCCGAATCCCGAGTTAAATGTGGCCATCGAAGGCGTGGGCAGCATGGTGATTTATCTCATCGGCAAGGTCAATGGGCCCGGACGCTATCCGATTGGTCAGGATCTTGACGTGCTCAAGGCATTGGCCATGGCCGGTGGGCTGACCCCCTTTGCCAAGAANCGGGAGATACGGATTTTTCGAAAAGAAGGAGATCGCACCCAGATATTTTACTTTAACTACAATGAGGTCGCCGAGGGGAAACGTCTCGAGCAGAATATCGATCTGAGAAGGGGGGATGTGATTGTTGTTCCCTGATATTTTTTCATGTGCATCGAAAAAATATAACAGCGGATGAGATCTGGATTTTCGGTTGGAACAGGATAACGCCCATACATCGTACCATCCCCTTCTAAAGCCGCTCGTATGCTTTCTTTTCCTGGCGTGGATCACCACCGGCGCTGCAAAGGCAGAGTACTATGAAATCGTTCCGTCCATCTATCTGACCCAGGAGTACAATGACAACATTTTTGTCACGGAAGATCCGACCAGCGATTTCATTACCACGGTGGGGCCGGATCTGGCGATTCTCGGCGTGGGAGAGCGAGTGGACTGGAATCTGTCCGGGGGCTTACGTTTTCGCAAATACCTTGAGAACAGACTCCAGCATCAGCAGGACTGGCATGCCGCCGGCGGAGTCAATTACCGGCCGCCCCAGCGATCCAGTATGTTTACCAATGCGTCCTATCTGAGTGATACACGCCCGGACAGAATTGAAGATGGGTTTGTCACCCGGGGGGCGGACCGGGAAAGATATACCTTTGATATCGGCGGGCAACATGGGTTGAGCGAGGTGACAACGCCCTTTGTGACGTATAGCTACCGGGAGGAAGATTTTAAATTTCTACCGGAGCGAAATCAGCGAACCAATATGCTGGACTTCGGTATCCGGCAGCGACTCGATCGCCTGATTCCAATGGCCAGCGGATCGGCGTTTTTTCAGTTTTCCCACACCGACTTTGCCACCTCGGATGATGACACCGCCAGATTCTTCCTGGGGGTGGAGAAAACCTGGAGTGAAAAATGGCGTCTCCTGGCGAACGCGGGTATCCGGTACACCAAATCGACCTTTTCCACCCTGGTGCCGAATGCATCCCCCCCGCCGGCCCTTGTGCCGGGTGAGGGGACGAGCGACGACTGGGGGCCCGTCACCGATATCTCGCTGAATTACACCGGAGAATTCACTGAAATTGTCCTCACGGCCGCCAGAAATGTGGTGCCGGCCAGCGGTCAGGGGCGGAGTGTGGAGCAGGTACGCTGGGCGGGGTCGGTCTACCAGAGATTTACAGAACGGTTCAGGGGAAGCCTGCATGCCAGCATTCAAACCCAGGAGTCCTTCAAGGATGTGAACCCGGCCCAGGCCGTGGATCGCTGGTCATTTGTCTTTCGACCCGCCATGACCTACGACATCAATCGATACTGGTCCATCGATTGTCATTACCGTTTTTACTTTTTGAATGACCATGAAAGGAGCCGGGAGGCGGCCCAGAATTTGATCGCTGCTACCGTGAGCTTTCGATATCCGTTCAGACACTGAATCGACTCGCAACAGCACGGGCGAACCATGGAAACCAGCAATGGCACCGTGCCTGCCCGTGGCGCCAGATCCACCCGCTTATCCGAAGTTCCGGCGAGCCGGTGGGCCCTTTTGGCGGTCAACGCGTGTTCGCCATCGGGTGCCCTGATGCAATAACCAAGGAGTCTGTTTCATGCAACCCCGAATAATGACCCCCCAGGATTTGATTGATATCGTCCGACGGCGGTTTTGGCTGTTGGTCATACCGATCGTGCTGATCACGTCCTCGGCCACCGTGATTGCGTTGATTTTGCCGGCCACTTACCGGAGCAGTGCAACAATTCTGATCGAAGATCAGGAGATCCCGCCGGAATTCGTTATGGCCACCGTAACCACCTATGCCGAAAAACGGATTGAATCCATCCGGCAGCGCATCATGAGTACAACCCGTCTCCTGGAGATCATCAACCACTTCGACCTTTNTAAAAAAGAGCGGGAGCAGCGGAGCACCGAGGAGGTCGCGGCGAGCATGCGACATAATATCAAACTGACCCCCATCAGCGCCAACGTCAAAGATCCCAGAGGTTTTGGAAAAAGCGGTTCCACGACCATTGCGTTCAAATTGTCCTTCCAGGGCAGGAATCCCTACACGGTGCAACGGGTCGCTACCAAACTCACCTCCCTGTTCCTGGAGGAAAATCTGAAAGTCCGCGAGCGACAAACCATGGAGACCACCAAATTTCTCGAAGATGAGATGAACAAGGTGGGTGAGTATCTCTTCTCCATCGAAAAAGAGATTGCCACATTCAAACAGCAGCATATCAATGAATTGCCGGAACTCTACCAGACAAATCTCCAGATGTTGAGTTCCCTGGAACGGGAAGTCGGCCGATTGGTAGAGCAACGCAACGGACTGAAAGACCGGGAAGCTTATTTACAATCGCAATTGGCCACCTTGCCGCCGCATCTGGAGAAAGAAAAACAAACGGAGCGGCTGGATCTGCTCAAGGAAAAGCTGGTGTCCCTGGAAGCCCGGTTTACACGTCAGCATCCGGATGTCGTCAAAACCCGGGCCGAAATCGCAANCCTCGAGAAAGACTTGAAGACCACCACCGACAATGGTCAGCACCGGATAGACACACCGGATAATCCAGCGTACATCGCCATTCAAGCCCAATTGGAATCATTGAAACTGGAATATGGATCCCTGGATCGGCAGATCGAAGATTTNCGCCAGCAGAAAGACGAATATCAGCAGCGCATCGAGACCACGCCAAAGATCGAACAGCGTTACAATACGCTGCTGATAGAGCGCAAGAACACCCAGCTGAAATACAATGATCTGATGAGAAAGGTGATGGAGGCGAGGGTTGCCCACGGTCTCGAAAAGGAGCAAAAGGGAGAACGTTTCACCTTGATCGATCCCGCCCGCTTACCGGAAAAACCCTTTAAGCCGAACCGGGTGGCCATCATACTTATGGGGATCGTCCTGGGTGTGGGTACCGGCGTCGGCCTGGCGGCACTTCTGGAGTACACCGACCAGTCCGTTCGGAAGGTCGAAGCGCTGACCATGGCCTTCAAACTGCCCGTACTTGCCGGAATACCGTTGATTATCACCGATCGGGACAAACGGATCCGACGCAACCTGCGCATCGCGTGTGTCTTTGGAACGGTTTTCGTCGCAGTGGCGGGAATCATTGTCTTCCATTACACCATCATGGATCTTGATATCCTGTGGGCGAAAATCAACCGGTTTGTGGATAGAAAGCTGATGTTCTAACCCGATATTCGAGAGAGGCATATGAATCTATTCAGACAGAAACATGCCGCCAAGCTTGCGGCGATGTCGGCTCCGGACGATGTCCTGCCGGAGTCCGTCGGGGACTCCTGGAACTCGCCGACCTATTCGGAATGCCGCACCGTTCAACTGGACCAGGCCGCCCTGGATAAACACCGCATTATCGGTCTGCTGCCGGACCCCCCGGAACTCGATCATTACCGGTTGCTACGCACCCAAATCCAGCAACGGGCGCAGGCCAAGGGGTGGAACACCATCATGGTCACAAGCGCCCATCCGGGTGAAGGAAAAACGATGACCAGCATCAACCTGGCCTTCATGTTCGCCAGGGAATATGATTGCACCGCCTTGCTGGTCGACTGTGATCTCCGGCGCCAGTGTGTGCACAAATACCTGGGGTACCCGAGTGACGCGGGAATCGGGGACTTTCTCCTCAAGAATACACCCTTGAAGGATATGATCGTCTGGCCGGGGGTTGAAAAACTGACGATCATATCCGGCGGGAAGATCATCCGGAACAGCACCGAGCTCCTGGGATCCCCCCAGATGAAAGAGCTTGTGGCCGAGATGAAAAACAGGTATGCCAATCGATACATCATTTTCGATGTCCCGCCGGTACTGGCCCGTTCCGATGCCGTGGCCTTTGCCCCCGTGGTCGACGGTGTGCTGTTTGTTGTGGCGTCAGGCAAGACATCCATGTACGATGTGAAAAAATCGATTGAATTGATCCCCAGGGAGAAATTTCTGGGATTTGTTCTGAATCGTATCAAAGGGAAGACACATTATTACGGGTACTACTAGTACCTCGTATCGCATCCCGTATGAAAGGCAAGGCATTAGACAGATGGGGTGGTTGGGAAAAATCGTCGGCGGAACCATTGGATTTGCCCTGGGAGGGCCTCTGGGCGCCGTGGCCGGAGCCGCTTTCGGACATGCATATGACAAGTTCGGGGATTTTGACGGCCTGCAGGAGCTCCCGCAGTTGTCCAACGATGAGCAGGGACAGCTCACGTTTTTCGTGGCAGCGTTTTCCATGCTGGCCAAAATGGCCCGGGCGGATGGACATGTGTCCCAGGCCGAGATCGCGACCATCGAGCGGTTTATGACGCAGGAACTGCGTCTCACACCACAGAGCCGAAATGTGGCCGTCAATATTTTTCAAACAGCCCTGAATTCACCGGCGCGTTTTGAAGATTATGCCGCGCAGTTTTACAACCAGTTCCGGTTCCAGCCCCAAATTCTGGAGTTCATGCTGGATATCCTGCTGCGGGTGGCTTCGGCCGACGGGACCTTGAGCCCGGCCGAGGAAGCCATGCTCAAGTCCGCCGCCCGACAATTCGGATTTGGTGAAGCCCGGTTTCAAACGTTCCGATCCCGATACGGCGATGATATCGAAAAAGATTATGCGGTTTTGGGCTGCCAGCGGAGTGATTCCATGGACACCATTAAAAGTGCCTATCGCCAACGGGTCCATGAGTTTCACCCGGATAAAATCACCGCCAAGGGGCTGCCGGAGGAATTCACCCGGTTTGCCGAGGAGAAATTTCGGGAAATACAGGAAGCCTGGGAAAAGGTAAAGGCGGACAAGGGAGAGGGTTAACCGTCACCGGTCAGGAAGTCCCTCACGACGCCCTGCACCGGATTCCGGGCGCTGTTCCCGTTTAGAGCAACACACTCAAACACATACGGCACACCGGCGGTTTATCCTCCCGGTTCCGGGAGAGCCGATCCGAAGATAAGAAAAGCAGGGTTCTGACCCTGCTTTTCTTNTTGCGGCACCCCCACACGTGCCGTCACGAGCTGCTAACCTGTCCCACGAGACGTCCATCTTTGGACAGACGGTCTATTCTTGCCGGAATCAACCGGTTTCTGAGATCATCCGAGCCTTTGATCAGAACGGTCATGTAGTTGGAAGAAATCCCCTTCAGCCGCTGTGTTTCCGGATCCCGTGTCTCCTCGATGAGCACCTCCTGGGTGGTTCCGATGGCCGACCCATAGAATTCCGACCGCTTGGCCATACCCAGGTTGCGGATCCGGCGGGCCCGTTTTTTTTTACATGGGCCGGTATCTGGTTCGGCATATCGGCGGCCGGTGTGCCATCCCGGGGCGAAAAGGGGAAGACGTGAAGGTAGGTGATGGGCAGGTTGGCCACCAGCGCATAGGNTCGTTCAAATGCCGCGTCTGTTTCCCCCGGAAATCCGATCAGAACATCCGCGCCAATGGCGGCCTCGGGAATCTGTTCCCGGATGTTTCGGACCAGCCGGGCAAACTGTTCTGCCGTATAGGGGCGCTTCATGAGGTGCAGTATGCGGTNATCTCCGCTCTGAAGGGGAATATGGAAATGATCGCAAAAACGCGTCGAGCCGGCCACCAGGGCAATGATGTCGTCCGTCAGTTCTTTTGGCTCGATGGAGCTTAACCGCGCCCGTGGAATTTCGGTCTCGCGGTCAATCCGTTCCAGAAGGCGCTGCAATGAGGTGGATGGCTCCAGGTCGAATCCATAACATCCCAGGTGGATGCCAGACAGGACGATTTCCTGGTATCCGGCCTGCTGAAGACATCGTAGGTTTTCGATGACATCGTCCACCGGCATGCTCCGGCTGCGGCCGCGCGCACGGGGGACCACNCAATAGGCGCAGAATGCATTGCAACCATCCTGGATTTTTAACACCGGACGGGTGCGGCTGCTGCCGGGAATGAGATGGGCCGGCGCAAAGGACGCCGCGGGTTCCCCAGCATCGGTCCGGGAATGCCGCGGGGCCAATGGATCGGTGGGTGAGGTCAGGCGCTCAGGAATACGGAATTTATCCCTGTGGCCGACGATATCGTCTTCTCCGGTGGTCTTCTGAATGGTCTCCGGTTCAAGCTCGGCATAGCATCCGGTCACGATGATACGGGCCCGGGGGCTGCGCCGGCGTTCCTGCCGGATCGCCTGCCGCGACTGCATGGCCGCCTTGCCGGTAACCGCGCAGGTGTTGATAATGATCAAATCCGCAGCGTCCCGGCCCGGATTCGGATGCCAGCCATCCTGTTCTAAACGGGCGGCAATGCTGTCGGATTCACATTGGTTGACTTTGCATCCCAGGGTAATGATACGAAAATGCTTCATGGGTCACGTGATGGCTCGGTCCCGACAATGATTCCTCCCCCGATAACTTCATCGTCCCGGTAAAACACGGCGCCCTGACCGGGCGTTACGGCTGACTGGGGAATGTCGAATCGGACTTCCGCTTGGGTCTCTCCAAGAAGACATACTTCCGAGGCGGCTGCCTCGTGTCGATATCGGACGCGGGTATGGACGTGGACGGGGTTGTCGTCCGGAGGACAGATCCAGTTGATCTGTTCGACCCGACACAGGGAAGAAAGCGTATCGGCTTTGCGGCCCACGACCAGACGGTTTCGTTCCATATCGAGGCGAATCACATACAAAGGCTCCGATGCCGGGCAGTTGATACCGCGACGCTGTCCCACCGTAAATCCGTGCAGCCCCTGATGTTCTCCGAGAATATTGCCGTCCAGATCTTCGATCAGCCCCGGCACGGCTTCGAAACCCTCCCTGTTCTGCAGAAACTCGGCGTAACCGACACCTTTGATAAAACAGACGTCCTGACTTTCATCGCTCAGGATGGGATGAAGATTCTTTTTGAACGCCAATTCACGGACTTTTTTCTTGGTCCACGTTCCCAAAGGAAACGCCGCTCGGGAAAGTTTTTCCTGGGAGAGGAAGGACAGAAAATAGGACTGATCCTTGCTACGGTCTGTTCCCCGCCATAGATGAAATTGCCCCCGTCCATCTTCGGTGACGCGGGCGTAGTGTCCTGTGGCAAGGCGTGTTGCCCCCATTTCCATGGCTGTGGCAAGGATCCGGTCGAATTTAATGGCGGGATTGCACCTAAGGCAGGGATTGGGAGTCCGACCGGATCGATAGGTCTCGGTGAAGTACCTCACCACGATGCGTTCGAACTCACTACCAATGTCTATGATGGTAAGGGGAATGTCGAGTTGTTCGCGCAGGGGACGGAGCCGCTCCTGTGCCGCCTCGATCCGATCGTCTGGCTTCCGGTGCCGTGTTCCGGGCTGTGCGTCTGTTTGATAGCCGGTAACGAAATGAATTCCGACGATGGGATGGCCCTGCTGTTTCAGCAAATAACCGGTAACCAGCGAATCGATCCCGCCGCTGAGCGCCAATCCGATCTTTTCATAAGACATGATGCCCACTTGCGTTCAATTGACAATGGTAACAAAATCGCGGAACGGTTTTGTTACTCGAAGAACGTGGTGTTCTTTGGTCGTACCTCCATGGCCCGGGTCGGACACGCTGTGATGCAAAGCTCACAGACACTGCAACGTGTTTGGTCGTAATCGATGCTCATTTCCGGCCGGACCACGTGAAGCGCCCCGGTTGGGCACACCGCAGTGCAGGAACCGCAGTGGACACACTTGTCGATTTTTCGCTGTACCTCCTGATCGGCATCCTGGACCTGAATATTGTTGGCCTTGAGATATTTTANCCCTTCCTTGAAGTTTTTCTTGGTGCCGGACAGTTCGAGGACCATGACGCCTTCTTTGCGGGGCAGCACCGCTGCATTCAAAATATTAAACGTCAGGTCAAAATCCTTGGCCAGATAGCAAACAATCGGCTTTTCCACCTCGGTTTTGGGAAATCGCAGAATGAGTATTTTCGAGTACATGGTATTGCGCGGACTCCGTGTCAGTTCTCGAATTGGGCAAATGATCCGAAACCACCGCCGTGTTCCGGGGGCCAATGCCANGATTCACGAGACTAATGACTTCTTCATCCAATGTCAACATCTCAGATTAAGCTATCGTAATTGTTGAAATAAAATCGTTTACGCGTTTATGGAACGCGACGATGTCGCTCACATGGAAAAACCCATTTCCGCCTCCTGTTGCGCCAAAGGCAATTGAGTGTACCTGCATGTATCGGGGTTGTGCGTCACTTTCGCCCCCTTACGTGTCGGTCCTGAATATCCGAAATGTGTATCATCAGATGTGGCATAAACTTTGCTATTCTTGAATGATGTGTGCATAACGTATATTAATTCATAAAATCGTGGACCGATTATATTATGAATCCCTACGCATACCGCACAACCGGGCTGGCCATTAAAACCCTTTCCCGAATTCTCAAAGCTCGAATTCGGATCCATGGCCGGGAGCTCATCCCCGAAGGTTCACTCATTTTTGTCGTGAATCATTTCACCCGACTTGAAACGTTACTGATGCCCTACCACGTATTCACCATCATTGGACGTCCGGTGTGGTCTCTGGCAAGCGACATTCTGTTCAAAGGCGCTTTGGGAGGCTTCCTCGAGAAGGTTGGTGCGGTCTCCACCAAGAATCCGGATCGTGATCGGCTGATTATCAAGAGCCTGCTCACCGGGGAGGCCGCCTGGATCATTTTTCCGGAAGGCCGGATGGCCAAAAGTCGAAAGATTATTGATAAGGGCCGCTATGTCGTCGCCGCTCCCGGAGGCATGGGCCGGCCCCGTTCCGGAGCCGCGTCCTTGGCCCTGAGAACCGAATTCTACCGGCGTCGTCTGGAGTACCTGGACCGGGAGATACCGGCGGAGGCTGCCCGGTTGCTGGACTTGTTCCAAATCGAGTCGGTGGAGCAGGTCCAAGGTCGCCGTACCTTCATTGTGCCCGTTAACCTGACCTACTTTCCCTTGCGGGCCAGGGAAAACATTCTCAGCGAAATGGCTGCCCATTTTATCGATGATCTGCCCGACCGTATTCTGGAAGAAATCATGACAGAGGGTACCATGCTCTTGTCGGGGGTGGATATCGACATCCGGTTTGGAGAACCGATCGATGTGTACGACGATATGAACACACCGAATATACGGAATGATATTTCCAGTCACCAGACATTTGATTTCGATGACGCCATACCCTCCCTAATGGATATGCGCAAGGCGTCCGGAGCCATTCTGGATCGATACATGGGCTCCATATACCGAATGACGACGGTCAACCTGGACCATCTCTTTTCTTCCATGCTCAAGGCCATCCCCCGTCGGACGACGACCGAAATGAATCTACGCCGCAAGGTCTTCGACATCGCTTCACGTGTTTTGCCATTGACCGATGTGCACGTGCACCACGGCCTCGAAACAACCCAACTGCATCTGTTGACGGACGATTGCCAGGAATGCGTCGGTGACTTCCTGCAGGTTGCCGAAGAGAAATCGGTGGTGCATCGAAACGGAGAAAAACTGGTTAAAAA
>Ga0049113_10000013_pt1 | contig 44372 bp, 26 predicted proteins | sample WorMettanBELIZE1_FD_55214 | JGI IMG/M metagenome (GOLD analysis project Ga0049113, IMG submission 55214) | Marine gutless worms symbiont microbial communities from Max Planck institute for Marine Microbiology, Germany - Olavius tantulus BELIZE.1 | ecosystem: Host-associated > Annelida >... | reverse complement strand
TTTTTTTAAGTTATCACAATATTGAAACTCGGCTCCATAAGGGCGAACATGTTATAGGGGAACCCCCCTAAGCTTCTATCCACTATACCCCCACATCGTTCACCTCAAGATACGCTCCGAAGACTCAATAAGGGTATCGGACTGCGTCGGAACATTTTTTGGGCGCATGAGCCCACAATCATATCCATGAGATCCGATCTTCCCTTGGTTCCCATAATCAACAGATCCGGTTGTTTTTCTTCTATCTCCTTTATAGGGGCTTCATAAGGGATCCCCACGCGAACACTGGTTTCCAATTCAAGGCCATCCGTGCCGACGTCTATAACGAGATCTTCAAGACGTTCTGTCCGGTCTTTTATTTTTGTGTCCAGATAATTTTGAACCGAAAAATCGGAAGCCTCGACGGCTACTCTGTGCATCATGTCGATCTCTTTTTCATTCAAGACATTGGTCAACAGCCGCTTCGCCCCTACATCCCCGGCTAACCTTGCTCCGTAGCGGGCTGCACTCATGGAATACTCGGAAAAATCAACAGCAACCATAATTTTGTTAATCGTTTTCATGGCGGTTTCCTTTAATGATTGTGGGTTGATTTAAGATACACGGCGCTGATATCGGCTTAGTGACTTGATTACCAAATATCAATAATAATCATCACCGCGTAAAAATGGCAAACGTGTCAGGGGAGGGGAAGCGGTGATGTCCATTAACCGGGATCTTGGATTATAGCAGAGGACGCGGGAATGGCTATTATTCAATATCCACCTCCTTCGGGGGGTAGGGGAGAAATCGCAATAACCGTCTTTTGATAAATTTCTTATCGATCCGGAAACCCGCCTTGCGGTGTAGTTTGATGGAAATCCGCCAATCCGCATACATTCCGGAAATCAGATACTCGCATCCCAACTCGCGCAGGTGGGTCATCACGCTTCCGAGCAGATAGGATCCCACACCTTGCCGCTGAAACTCCGGCCGGACAAAAATATAGACCAGATAGGCGTAACCCGGGAGTAAATGCAGGGTGTGCCACAAGTCGAGGCGATAGTCCCGAAAGGTTATCCATGCGAAGGCGCAAATCCTCTCGCCGCGTTCGAGCAGAAGGCAGATGTCCCCTTTTTTCAGGGAGCGCTTCATAAAATCGATCTCTTTTACAAATCCCTCTAAAGCGGCAATACGGATCACATCCCGGCTTTCGGCCCAGCGTTTGGAAAATTGAATGTCCGTTGGATGGATGGAAATGGGCTCGCTCAGATTTCGCAACAGTTCAATCCAGTTTTCGGATTCGTCTCCGCTGGCGGTCAATCCGTCGAGAATCTGGCGCATCGTCGGCATGTGTGTATTTCACCAATCAGCGTGTTATCTTACTGCCATGGAAGCAGGCCCATGTAAAACCCGGTGGATGGATGGCTTCGAACGGGAACCGACCCGTGCTTCGGGGTGTATCGGAGTCCATGGATTGTCGGCGGAGGGTGAGGCCAGGGTGCCCAGGTATCCTGCTTTATGACTAAATAATATGGCATATCACTGATGGTTTAAAGATCCGCCGTCCATACGGAACNTGGAGGGGCGTGGATTTAGGCTTTCAAAATTTACTGAAACCATATACAGATCAGCCTACAGGAGGTGCCCTATGGAGCCATCGGTTTATGAGGAATTGCTGACGGTGATGAAGTCGCGCCGCGGGCCGTATGCCGGTCTGGNCATTCCCGAATTTTTCAATCTGGTCAAAGAATTGTTTACCCCGGAAGAAGCGGAGGTCAACAATATTCTCAGCAAGAAACCGGAAACTCTCGAACAGATCGCGGGGACAGCCGGCCGTGATCCAAAAGAGCTTCAGCCGGTTCTTGAATCCATGGCGGATAAAGGGCTCTGCGCCACTTATGTCGTGGACGGCATTCGTGTGTATCAGGGATTGCCGTTTATGCCGGGCATTTTAGAATACCAGTTTCTTGCGGGGCGCGATACGAAACATGACCGGAAGCTGGCACGGCTCATCCACGATTACAAGACGGCCTATGTAGCGGCCAGGGGCGTGGAGAAAATCACGTTTCCGGTGACACGCGTGATTCCTGTGGATAAAACCATCGATGCGGGGAATCGCATCCACACCTACGACCAGGTGGCCACCTATATTCAAAAATACGATTCCATCGGTGTGGGGTCGTGCTACTGCCGGCATGCGGCCAAACTGAGGGGTGACGACGTTCACGATATGCCCATCGAGGTCTGCATGTGGTTCGGTCACACGGCGGACTACATGGTGGAGCGCCTCGGTGGAAGAAAACTGACCAAAGAAGAAGCCACGGCGATTCTGGATCGGTCCGAAGATGCCGGGCTGATCCATATGAGCCGTAATACCACCGAAGACATCGAATTTCTCTGCAATTGCGATCGCTGGCACTGCGAGGTCGTCACCCAAGTTCTTCAGCAGCCAAAGCCCGGCTGGGTCTTTAATTCCGGTTACCAGCCCACCTTTGATCCGGGAAAATGTGCCGCCTGCGAAACCTGCATCGACCGCTGCCCGCCCGAAGCTCTTGCCATGGGGGACGGAGAGGTTCCCTTCGTCGATATGGACAGATGTTTCGGCTGTGCGGTGTGTGCCACCGGGTGTCCGGAAGAGGCTATCACAATGGAGGCCAAACCCGGTTTCCCATCCCCTCCGAAAAATACCCGAGAGCTGGTTGCCGGGTTGAAAGCGGGTCGACGATCAGAATAACGGATACTCGAATCGTACCTTTCCGTTCGTGTCCTGCATTTTCCCGTCAGGCCGACTAATGCATGGAGTTGCCTGGTGGAGCGACGGTCTCGACCCGTGTAACCACATTTTTATGTACCGGCGGTATTTCATTGAAATGTATTTTTGCAATGTCACCGCAGTTCAGGTAGACGACGACATCGCCGGTATCAAAGCAAAGTATCCAACCGCTTACAGATTCATGATCCTGCAGCTTCTGCCATCGGTCAATGACGGCGTCCACAGCGATGAGGCGGGAGCCCATCAAAGAAGACCAGGGTAGATCGTCCGTCAGTGTCATCCGGATCCAGGAACACCGATTTCCCTCATCCAGGTCAAAAGGCTCGGGAACGGACAAGGGCTCCGTTATGGCCCGGACCGATTCTCCATCCCGGGCAAGATCAAGGGTGAGAAACGTGGCATCGGCAAAGGCAATCTCCAGGGACCCCTCATCTTCATCGACGGGCTCTTCATTTAAAAAGAAACGGCCGCGGGACAGCGAGCGAACCGTTTTTCCCACACGAGATTGGATTGCCTCAAGGTCTTTCGAACGNTGTAATACAATCGGAGATAGGTTCATCATGGTTCAATGATCTTTCCAATGGATATAAAACAGATGCTGATTATACCATAGAGCTCCGAAATTCAGAAGGATAACGACGGTCTGGTGATATTCTGTGGCCGAAGTCTCCAGGCTTCGGTCCTGACAATGCAATCCGTATGCTGTCGACTGAGGNCACATCATTTCTTAGTCCTTCGGTACAGTGGTGAAAAAGAGGCGATACACCCCCATGCGTACCAACCCTGGATTTATTTTCGTTCATACGAACGGGTGAGCCCCGGTTCTCTGCATCCCCCAACAGGGCTAATCTTTGGAAAATTCTGCTGAAGTCATTCCAATTAGCTGTTGCCAAGTTCCGTTGCTGCGTATACAGTCGATGGCGATACGATCTTTGATACCGTTATCATTCCTTCCCCATAAGCATCGATGAACATATAACTCGACCACGAACTCAGACTGGGCAGAGGCTAGAGGAGAGCGGCGAAATGGGTGCGAGATCCTGGTTGGTCCTGGCGTTGTTACTGGTATTACCTTCCCTGTGCTATGCATATTCCGATGGAGACAGCTTCCTGTATCTGGGTGACACCGGGTATGCTGAACTCGCGGATGCGAGTTTCAATGACCTGACGTATACGCAGGAGATCTCTCCTGAGGGCGTTGTTCTATCGGAGGGAGACTTTTCCGTTGAGGCCGTCCTCTACATTCCGCCGAACACCGTCACCAAAAGATGGGGCGGCATACTCACCAAGACGGGTGTTCATGGTCTCTACTTTGCCAGTTATCCAGGCTTCGGTCTGGGCATCGACAATGGCGACACGGATGGTTTTGGAGAATCCATCCGAGCCAAGGTGGGTGACGGGACCCATCAGGTGACTCTCAATTCACCCGGGTCCAACGGGGTTGTTCACCTTGTGGTCACCTGGGACCGGTCCGAAAAAACCCTCACCATGTATGTCAAGGGCGATGAACACATCAAAAGCGCCACGAAGCCAGATATCGATCCCAGTAAAATCGAGAATGACGAGCCGTTTAATATCGGATTCGTGCGGAATACCCTGCANCGGGAAATCATCTATCTCCGTCTCTGGAACCGGCTGCTCGATGCAGATGAGGCGGGGATTCTTTGGGAACACTACACCACTTCAAAAAAACACACCCTTCCGGCTGATTTTGACACGGAGAAGCTGCACTCCGAATGGTTGATGGACAAAACCTCCGATGCCACCGGAAATCCCGGCACAACCCATATCTATGATTCTGCCGGCCCGAACCATGCCGAACTGCGGGAAGAGGCCCAAATCATTAAAGGGACCGGCTCGCTAACACTGGTTTCTCCTATCAAGGACAATCTGGTCGTCGATACCAGCGTCGTTCTTGCTGCCACGGGCGGAGCGGCAGACCTGGGTGCGCACACGCCGCCCATCCATTACTTTTTTCAAATCGCAGAGGACCCGGGGTTTTCGGTGAATACCAAGGAATCCGGATGGATCGCCCATTTCGCCGAATGGAAGCCGGTTCTCAAGCCCGACACCACGTACCACTGGCGGGTCAAGGCCCGGGATGCCTCGGGTAAGACCACCGCATACACCACTACCTGGTTGTTTCATACCGAACCCGCGCGGGACTGGTACGTGCGTCCCAGAACCGAATTCGNCTANGGCGCGGGTCACGGTACCTCCTATGAGGATGCTTGGAACGGACCGGAAGACATCGTGNTCGGTCCTGACGGGGTGGAAGCCGGCGATAACCTGTATATCTGCGGTGTTCATATATTGAAGCCCGACTCCAAAACCTGGTTCAGGGACGGCCTGGTATATATTACGGAGTCCGGTTTTTCCGAGGAATATCCCATCACCATCCGAATGGATTGCCCGGATGACAAGGGCCTGTTCTGGGGGTATTTTCTCGACCAGCGGGGCGGGCAGGACACGTATANCCCTGAAGGCGACGGGGTGTATTCCACCACAACATTGACGTATAACAGCGGTGGATTGATGCAGGACATCGACGGGTGGTCGGGTACGTTACTTAAACGGGTGGGCCATGACTCCTGCACCATTGAAGCAGTCGAAGCATCCTGGAGCGATACATCCGGAGCCTGGTGTCTGGCAGGTAGTACGGTCTACCTGAAAACCACCGACGGCGGTGACCCCACCGGACGCATCGACGCAGCTATGAAACCGGTTACGGCTACCGGTTCGACCTGAACTGGAGTGATTACATCACCTTCTACAAATGCAATTTCTACGGATCCAATGCGTACAACAAGCCCCAAGACTATGCGGAAAAGGTTTCCGACGACCTGCCCAGCACCGATATCACGTTCGATTCCTCAGTGATTAAGTATCTCCATTGGAAAATGATCACACCCGGGTTCCTGAATCACCGGTGGACGGTCCGCAATTCTGAACTGGCTTACGGCGCCAACGGGTTTTACTCCATTGCCTCCTCAGCGGAGTATAACCACCTCTCCCCCAATGAGCTGACCGTCGAAAACAACTACATCCACGACATTGGAGACACCGGCCACGGGAATTTCAGAGATGGGGACTCCCCCGCCGTCGGCATTCAGGGCGGCAGCAATCACCTGATTCAGAACAACCTGATCGAAAGGACCGGCTCTTCCATTGTGTTGTTCTCAAGCCCCGGACAGGTCATGCGGGACAACATCATCAGAAACAATATCCTGAAAGATATTTACGCCCAAGCGTCCTACGGCGGAATCGGAATTGCCTTGTCCGGATTTTCGACGGCGCCTTTGGGTGAGCGAACCGGCAACAAGTTCTACAACAATATCATCATGGGCACCCAGGGATCGGGGTTGACCTCCAACGCACCGGACCTGGTCGAGGTGTACAACAATCTTTTTTACAATATCACCAGCCCGTCAGAACTGGAAATTTACGGGACGCTTTACCAGAATCGCGTCAGTCGCGCTTTTACCACCTATTCAAACACCGCCTCCCACTACCGCGGCCACAACAATATGTTCGTCAATGTGAAAGATCAGTACGTTTTTATCTCGTGGGGCAACTNTGATCACATTGAATCGTCCATGGAATGGGACCATAATTTGTATTTCAACCCAGAACCCAAGGAAACCTTCGATTTTTACTATAAACCGCTTCATTACCGGGATATGGACTACTGGATAAACGATACGCCCTACGACAACCGTGCCGTCACGAAAGATCCGCTCCTTGACATTGATGGGTGGACTGTGACGTTGTCTGAACTATCTCCGGCCATCGACGCGGGATTCGATATGCAGAGGGATACCGATGTTTACGGAAACCCCATCTACGGACAGCCGGACATCGGCCCGGTGGAACACCAGTCAGGCCACGTCATGGGCGAATCCATGGGTTCGGATACGACGGTGTATGCCGACGGCAGGTTCCGGATCGCCTCCGATACCCTTCAGGCCGACCTGGCCGTCAGCCCGGCAGGCGGCTGGCCGTCGTTTGCGCCCACCGAGCACCGGCCCCAGTGGATGAAAATCCAGGTTCAGCAGTGGCAAAAACCCCTGGAGTGGACAGAGACGGTGTCGTCTCCGGAATCGGTCATCCACACGGTGGGCGGCCGGAATCCGAACATCGACTGCCAGGTCTATATCGACGAGGTGCCCGTCTCCAGCCAGACAACCGATTCAGACGGCGCCATCATGTTTACCGGCGACCTGACAGGCGAGCACCTTTTCACGGTCGTATGCCGGGAAGAACCCGTCACCGTTCAGGTTCTCCAGGGGGGGCATCCGGTGGCGGGGGTGCCGGTGTATCTGTTCAATTCGAGCGGAGCCTATGCGGGGCGCCATGGTGTGACCGACGGGGCCGGGGAGGTCTCGTTTCTGCTGCCCATCGGTGAAAGCTACACGTTCCGGGCGGATGTGCTGGGCAGCCAGTTCTTCTCGGAAGCTGTCACCGTGGCCGACGGCGGGCCCAACGCGGTGCCTCTGGATACCGGCGGCGGCCTGCTGACGCTGACGCTGCAAAGAGCCCCGGGTGATTATATGGCAGGCGTCAAGGCCTATCTGTTCAGCGGGTCCGGCGTTTACCTGGGGCTTTCGGAGACGACCAGTGAACAGGGTCTGGTATCGTTTGAGGTCCCCTCAGGGATGTATAAAATCCGGGCCGATTATCTCGGCCAGCAGTTCTGGACCGATCCCGTGGCGGTGGCCTCGGATGCGGCTACCCCGCTGACGATCAGCCATGCGGAGGTGGATGTCCGGGTCGTCGGTGAGAACAACGGCAGCACGGTTCCACGGGCGGACGTACCGGTCTGCCTGTTTACGGCCGACGGCGCCTACCAGGGCATCTCTGAGAATACCGGGCCCGCCGGTGAGGCTGGATTTTTGCTGCCGCCCGGTCAATACAAGTTCCGGGCGGACTACCTCAACGGCCAGCACTGGTCGGATGTCATCGACCAGCAGTCTTTAGCGATCACCATCAACGAAGGTGACGCCAATGTTTCGGTGACACTCCTCAACCACGCTTTGGAGGACGTATCCGTATACGTCTTTGATGCGGCCGGCACGTACCTGGGATTGACCGATACCACCGACACGTCAGACGGAGCAGAGGAAGGTACGGTGGTGTTTCGCCTGCCCCAGGGGGATTACAACTTCCGTGCCGATTTTATGGGCAACAGATACTATTCCGGTGTGACGACCGTGATTGCCGATCAGAGCAATCCGATTGCGGTTAGTACCGGCGGTGCGGATTTTACGCTCACGGTACTGGAACGTCCGGATGATGGAACGGAACCGGTTCCCGGGCTTCCGGGAGTGACCTGTTATCTGTTTTCCGCCGACGGCGCCTACCTGGGACGTCAGGCGGCCACCAGCGAACAGGGTACGGCCNGCTTTGACCTGCCGGACGGCGAATACACGATCCGGATCGACTACCTGGGCTACCAGTACTGGACTCCTGTGTTTACCATCCCGGGCGATACGGACGTGATCCATCTGATCGATCATCAGGATATCACGATCACGGTCCAGACGAACAATAACGGAACCATCGAAGCCCTCGGCAATGTGGAGACCTTCCTGTTTACCGCCGATGGGGCCTACCAGGGGATTTCCGAAATCACCGATTCCCACGGAAAGGCATACTTTCGGCTGCCGCCCGGAGAGTTTCAAGTTCGGGTCGACTATCTCAATGCGCAGTACTGGACCGGAACATTTGACCAGATCGACCAGGTGGTGGAACTCCAGGCGGGAACGGCCCAGGTTCTGGTGCAGCTGGGAACTTCGGCTCTGGAAGGTGCTGCGGTCTATGTGTTTGACGCCAATGGGGCGTATCTCAATATAAACGGTGTGACCGATGATCAGGGCCTTGTCACCTTTCAACTCCCAGCGGACACCTACAAGTTCCGGGCCGATTTTCAATCCAATCAGNACTGGGAAACCGGGCAGATCACCGCCCATCAGATCACGCAGATTCCGCTCAATACCGGGGGCGGGGCCTTTGAGCTGACCGTTCAAAAGAGCCCGGAGGATCCTCTCCAAAACGTGCCGGTCTACGTGTTTTCCGATGCCGGAAGCTACCTGGGGATGACCGGCAGCACGAACGACCAGGGCGTAGTGAGTTTTGACCTTGCCGATGGGGACTACACGTTCCGGGCGGATTACATNGGGTATCAATTCTGGACCGAAGGGATGACCGTTCCGAATGTCCTCTCATATGCCCTGGACCTTCCCCACACCGAGGTGACTGTCACGGTCAATGCGGTTTTCAACACGACCGCCGATCCTGTCGCGGGCGTGCCGGTCTACCTGTTCACCAGCTCCGGCGCGTATCAGGGGATCCGGGAAACGACCGAAAGCAACGGTCAGGTCATATTTTCCCTTCCCGATCGGACATACCAGGTGCGGGCCGATTATCTTGGCCAACAGTATTGGTCCGACCTGGAACCGCTTCCCGATGTTAAGGTCTCCATCGCCCACGGGAATGCCAGGGTGAAGGTCACCAACAGTGGATCCAACGTGNTCGGTGCCAATGTCTACCTGTTCAACGTCGCCGGCACATATCTCGGCGATTACGAGGTCACCGATGCCGATGGCGAAGTCGTGTTCTTTATCCCGGAAGGCACCTACAAGTTCCGGGTCGACACCAACGGCAGTCAGTACTGGTCATCGGATGCGGTGTTGAGAGCTCATGAAGAGACAATCGTCCCGGTCCCGCTGGATCCGCTGGCGCACGATTGGATTCCGCCGGATCCAATGAACGACCCGTTGAAGAAGATGGAACCCATATTTCTGGCCTCTTTCTTCAATTCCATGGGATTCTATGACATGGCAAAACCCTGGGATACGGAATATATACCCGGCATAAAGCTGGCCACCTGGTAGTACATGCGCGATCGTCCCGCAGAAGAGAGCCGGATTTCCATGGCAAAGGAGTATACGGATGGTTACACCGATCCTGAAAAAATCCAGGGGAGATGGTGTCGATATTCAGACGGCCATGTGGGAAGGCTCCGGGAAAACCCTGCTGTGCATCCACGGCCTGACGGCCAACTGCCGGTGCTGGGACGTCATCGCAGAGGCCATGGCCCCTCTGCACCGGGTTGTCGCCATGGATCTTCGGGGCCGGGGATTGTCGGAGAGCCCCCCGTCCGGGTATTCCGTTGACCAGCACTGCCGGGATATTGTTTGTCTGATGGACGACCTGGGATTGGAGACGGTGATTCCCGTGGGCCATTCGCTGGGCGCCTCCATTGCGTTGACCCTCGAGGCGGGCCATCCGGAGCGTGTGGATCGCATGATCCTGGTGGATGGGGGCGGGAAGCTCTCGAAGGAGCAGATGGGCTCGTTTTCGCAGGAATCAAGCCGGCCCTGGACCGCCTGGGTATGGTGTTCCCTTCATTCGAAGCCTATATCGATCTGCTGAAACAGGCCCCGTTTCTTCAGCCGTGGTCTGCNGGTCTGGAAATCTACTTTCAATACGAGGTCGAGGAGGTGGACGGCGGTGTCCGTTCACGCGTCCAGCCCGATCATATCGAGGAAGAGATTCTCAATATGAAAGCTCTGGATGTGACTCAAATCTATCCGGATGTGACCTGTCCGGTGCTGATTCTCCGCGCCACGGATGGGATGCTGGCCAAGGACGACATTCTACTGCCTCGGGAGGTAGTGGAACGGATGATCCGGACGATCCCCGATGCCAGATGTGTCGATGTCGACGGAACCAACCATTACTCCATCATTTTCCAAGCCAATGGGGTGAGAGACCGGGCGATCATGGATTTTATCCATCCTTTTTCTTGACTCCGGCAGTGGAATCGCATAATCGAATAATTACAGGATCTAAGTATCTCCAATACATCGTGTAGAAAGCGCCAAACTCCGGGTAACCGGCGGACGGAAAATCACAGGTTCGTCAGGGGTCTTTCAGGGGGGGATAGCCGGGCTGCCTTGGGTTCAAGGTGGTGCGGCTTTTTTTACGCCGCCGCAGGTGAGACAGATCGAACACCACCCGTACCGAATCGGCGCGACGGCCAATGACACGACATTACAGCGCGCGCCAACCGTCCCTCCTTATGCATCAACTGGTGTTAGCGAAGATCCTGGGGAGAAGATCGAGCAACTAGCGATTTTAATCCCGATCCGCTTGAAGCGCCCTGCATAACCTACACGTCATTTTCCGCAACCGTCGAGGGGTAGTCCCGAGAACGACCGCCGCATCTCCGGGTTCAGATGGTGAGAATGGCGCCGTTTTAACACATTCAACATATCCTTCATTTTGGATCGGACAATCCGGATGAGTGAGGAGGAGAACATGACCTTTCGTAGATGGATGATCCTCGTTTCTGTTTTCACCGCTTCCGTATGTTTCAGCATGCCCGCCCTCGCTTTGCCTCCTGATTTTAATGCGGATCGAAGGGTTAATATCAAATGTCCAAGTGCGATAAATGTTACCCATGAGGGTCAGTTTGAACTTGACGGGTTCAAGAAGACCATCCGGCGTCTGTATCATGAGCTGGATGAAAATCTAAAGAATTCCGAGCGGAAGGCCGTGAAGGGAAAACATGGAGACGGATATGCGTTCAGTCATGATCCGAATCACGGCAGGTTCTTTGTGACCCACGCGAAGGCGACGTTTCAGCCTAATAGCCTGAAGAGTTTGAATCCCCAGGAAGAGATATCGTTCCGGGAGGTATTTTTTATCACCGAGATCGATTGGAAAAAATACAGCCTGGTCATCGTGAGGCAAAGGGACAAACGGAAATTCTCTATCTCTGTTCCTGACTTTGAAAGGGCGTTTATCTGGTACAACGCGTTGCTGGATAGTCAACAGGCCTTCATTCCGATATACGGATTTATGAGCCTTCCGGGCGAAGCCGATCAATTCCCCACCATATGGGATAGCTATTCCAAGGACAAGACGGATACCGCCACACCCCCTGAAAGTCTCGTGGACTACGACTTCTACAAGATCCTGGACTACCGGNAGGGCTACTATTTGCTGGGAGAAGACCGGGATGAACTCGACTATCGATATAACATAGAAGATTTCGGAATCATTGGATGGGTCGAGAAAAAGTATATTACCCTGTGGCGCTCCCGTCTCTTCTACCATCCCCTCCAAAAGGTGAACTATTATGATGAAAGAAATGCGGCCAGGCCGGCCAGGGAGACAGAAGAAATCAATAATTTCTATGTGGATCACGTTTATTTAAATGAGCGGCTGTTCAACGACATCGTGGAAAAACTGGATCAGGAAAGTTTGCACGCATTCTATTCGCATTTTGGGTTTCCGCAGCTGGAGCCGCCGATCCGCGGGCGGGGGGACGGGTATGCCAAAGTATTTATTCCGGGAGCCTTTACCCCCCGATTGATGCGACTGTTGGGAGCATCCCTGAAAAGGAACATTAATACCTTCTTTTTATTGGATGTTTCCGCAAGCATGCAGCCCTTTGCCGACTATGTAAGGTCATTCAATAAAAGCGTCAGCGATATGCGAGCGGAGGGTATCGGTCTCAGGATAAACAGGATCTTTGCCTACTGGGATACGCCGCTCAGCGACCAGGACCGGATGCTCGATCCCAATTTTGTCCGTGTCAAGAAGCCTGAGAAACTGACCTTTGGGCTGGAATCAAGCGATAGCAACTATGCAGAACCCCTGATAAGGGCGTTTAGCAAGGTACTTGATGAGATTGAACGTTTGCTGGAGGAACGCAAGATCCTTCCCCTCCATGAAAAGCTATTATTTATTANTACGGATGCCGGCCCCAACGACCTGACCGACGAAACCTTCAGGAGCACCGTGAAGAGATCCAAGGACATGAACCTGAGCGTGTATTTTGTTTACCCTTCGAGCACTGGCGTTCGAAAGGGGAATCCGAGTCTGGCAGATAATCCCCAGTCGGCGTATGAGGACCTGGAAGTTTTAATGGCGCGGTATGACTCCAGCAATTCCGAAGAAAATGCGATCATTTTCAGAAAGTTTCGATTCAAGGTGGAATCCTTGAAATCACGAACGGAACGACAGAAGGATTTTGCAGAATCCCAACGGCAGCTTTTGAACGGCATAAAACAATATATCGACCATGTATTTAAGGAATCGTCCTCTCCAGCCGTCTCCAAGGACGTCGTTCTGTTCTTTTCAGACGAAAAGCTATTACAAAAAATGCGGGACTGGAGCGACCGGAAGATACAGGTGCTCAACCACGTGACAAAGTACATCGAAGATCCCGATAATCCGCAATTCTGGGAAGAAAGACTCGCTATTCCGGCCAAACCGGTTGAAGCCTATATGAGGGCCATACGGACCCAGGATGATGTCTCCGTGGCCGACCTAAAAAAGCTGGTCATCATANATTCTCTGGTGAGCGTGGACGATGTCGAGAAGTGCAGAGAACTGTACGATCACCTGAAACCACTCATCGAAAGAAAAACCTTCAGAACTGCTGAGGATGTGTTTTACAAAGCACTCACCAACAGAGACCCTGACGAATCAACCCGATGGAACGCATCCCTTGCTGAGGAACAGAGCGAACTTGGCGACTATCTCGCAAATCGCGGATTTCATCTCAACGCCTTCAATCAGGCGGTGCAGCGAAAGTTCATGTATCTAAAAGTCAGCGAACTCTACTCCTCTAACCGATAATTCTGAGCTGTCCCGTATGGGGGATCTTTTGTTTCGCTGGGCATCCATAGGTGATGAAAATTAGTATTCGATAACAGAGAGGCCAGAGGCAGATGAAACCATTATTCCGTTTCAACATATGGCTTTTCGTCGTTGTCCTTGGAAGCTGGNTGATCGTTTCTCCGATCGGAGCAGAAAGCCTTTTCAAGGGAAGACAGATATATCTCAGCGATGTCGATAAGCGAACTTTCCATGTCGGTGTTAAGGGCTCAACGGCCGGGTATAACTATGTCACGCTCATCGAAGGGGCCAAACAGGAGTCAATATCCCTGGGGGAGCTGGGGTATTGGGAAAAAGTCAACGACCCTCCCTCATTTCTACGAAACTACGATCTTCAGCTGATTATCAGAAATCACTACGGAGGAAAGTTCCAACTCGAGTTTGAGTATAACAGGAATCTGAAAGACATCGAGTACAAGATCCTCGAGGGACAGGTGCAGGTCAAATTGGATCGCAGTGAATACTACCCCGTCTTGATTATCGACAGGGTGGCGTCCGCGTCGGCATTTACAGACGAGGAGACGTTGCCCGTCGGTTCCAAGAGATATCTGTTCTTCGATTTCAACAGTCTCGATGCTGACTTGAAAAGGTATTACGGACGCATCAAAAATCTGATTGGCGATTCGTCCTATACATCTTTTTTCTACTGCTATGAGTCGACGAATTATAACANCTATTATTTCCGGACGTACGATAGCGTCGGCCAACTGGATAATGAAAAGATGGGGCCGTCCATGGAAGATGGGTCCTTGAAATATTATCAGAAGGTGCTCGACAATCTCAATTCCCGCCATGGCGCCGATTTCGCGGATCAGGCCATTATCGTGTCCCGGTTTGGAAAGAAATTCTCGAGGGAATTGAATAAATACGCCAAGGAGATCGGGGTTAGCAAAAAGATGGTCGTGACCTTCTGGAACTATGACGATCTTCAATAGGAAGGATGGGGGCATAAAAATTCCCGAGGGGTAGAGGCATATGTAATAGGTTTAAGATGATATTTACCCAGGATTTCAGGAAATTGCTGGTCGTTTGCCTGAAGATGCTTTTCAGGAAAACAACTCGGAAGCGGTTCGTTTGCCTCATTCTGGCGTTTCTTTTTATCATTGGCTTCAACACGTACAGTTACGTTCGGCAGTATCTCAAAACAGAAATTGCGAAGAATAATATCATTTCTGAAAATGCCTTTAAGGTGTTTTTTGTTCGGATGCGTACTCAAGGCAATTGTCTGGCGTTTCTAAACAAACATTCGATGAAACTCAATGAACTCGGTTCCCAACTTGTTATGGACGCCTTTATTTATCAGAACAATCTCTTCATTCAGTTCCAACCGGATATCAACGGCAACACAAAAATTGAAGCGACATCCAACGGCGCCCGCAAGTTGCTATGCGGGTTGTTTAAGATAGATGATCAGATACAATCGTTTTATATCGAAAGCGACAGCCAGGAGGATAGTGTCCAAATTTGGAATATCTATGTCGATTATAACGGCATCGGGTTGAGCCCCGAGATGATTAAGACCCGGCATACGGCCCTTCTGGGTGATCTGTCGGATATCACGGACATGATCAAAGGAAGTTTGGGAAGAAGCCGGGCGGAGGTCGTCTATACCGTGAGGGACACCCTTTTCCGAGAGATACATTCGGCTTACCGGGGTAAGCGGGAAGACCCCAATCCGTATTTGAGCCGCGTGGAGTCCATCGTGCCCCTCAATTTTTTAAATATCCTGTCCCATATCGCCAGTGACAACACCACCGATATCATCGATCTTGCAGAGTCGGTCCAGTACAAGGAGGATTCCATTATCGAGACAGAGAGGGGATACCTGGAAATTCCCGATCCCTATAAAGAGTCGTTGATATACGGAGATATCAATGTGTATCCAAGATACATTCCCCTGTATATCCCGGAGTTGCTGACTCAAAATTGGAACTGGTGGTTGTATTATAATATTCGGATGAAAGAGGCGTTTACCGACTATCTGGAAAAATTGCAATTTATGGGCAGTTACCTTTTTTCATACGAAAAGCTGAAGATCCTCAAAGAGAAGGTCAGAATCATCAATGAAGATATTCATGCCAACCACATGCGTTTCTATATGACAGACCTGACCTTGGGCATTGCTTTTCCATTTATGATGTCCCTGTTTGCGTTCATTCACCTGAAAACCGAACTTGCTTTTTTGTTGATGTTCAAGAACAGAATCCGGGAGCTGCTGTTCATCTTCTGGATGTTGCCGGTGATGCTCATGTTTTTTGTCAAGGTCGGTATTTTATCAGGTTATCTTTTATTGGTGGGCCCTGAAGGAATCTCCATGATCCAGGGAATTTTTCTTCCGCTAACAATATGTTTTATTGTGGCGTCTCTGGTTTTTTATCCTATGAATCGATGGTGCTTCAACCAGCTCATCGGCGACAACATCAATCTTTACGCGCTCCACAAAGGAAGGTAGTCCGTTGACGAGTTACTTTGAAGTCACATTTCCACTGGTTTTAGAATACGGGGATACGTTTAAAATGACGTTTGCCCTCAAACGGGGTGAGCGGATCGATTTTGGAAAGGGCCTTTACTTTTTTTATGGAGATAATGGGACAGGCAAGACCACGTTTTTCAATCTGCTGGGATTGACAGCCGGACGCATCGGAAAGAAAAGGGATGCGGATTCGGGCGGCATCCGCTTTTGCGGAGAGGATTATAATCAAAAACGATTCAATCACGTGAAAGCTGCAGCGTTGAGAGAGCGGAGTTTTTCCATTTTCCCGCAAAAAGTCTTCTTCCTCCCGGTGTCGAGCAGGGACAATTATATCATTCTAAACGGGTCGGACAAGCAAAGAGCCAAGTCTTTTTCCTCAAAGGAATATCCGGATTTGCTTTCCGGGGGACAGCAGCAGAAGGTGCTGATGGATATTGTTTTGGACGTCCATAAGCCGGTATGGTTTCTTGATGAACCGCTGACCAACCTGGACGCGGAGCGGCGCCTCTATTTCTGGAAACTTCTGAGAAAAGCGTATCATACCGGTCTTGAGATCATCTTCTTCATAGACCACTGGCTGTGCATGAAAATAATGAACGATGAACATTTTCAACATCTCAACACCTTGGTCGCGGTCGCGGAAAACCGGCACAACGGGGAGAGAATCAGCGTCGTTGAGAGAGAAATAGATATCTATGTGAACACGTCGCCGGAGATGTTTTTAAAAAACCAAATCATTGTATCCCATCGGGAAAAACAAACGGATAGAATTTCCTAACACCATTAAATTAAGGTATGCGTCATGAGANCCATAAAAGCGATTGGCCGGAGTATTACAGAGCGTTTATGCCACGGGTTCCGCGTATCTGCCCTTTTCACTCTGTTTCTGGCAAGTTTTTATTGCGGAGAAGCTTTTGCCATCGAGTTTCTGACTCGTGATGATTTCAATGCCAGAAAGAGTGCTTACAGGGATTACCCTGTAAATATACTCTTTAAAAAGCTTCCGGAAAGCAATGCGCAGGAAACCAGAGAGATACGGAACCTGATCATATTGCATCAGGTATTCGATCCATCGATGCAGGACATGGAAAAGGCAGGACTTATTCAATATCAAAAATTCTTCGGAATCATAAAACGTATCTCCGGAGATTCCATGGAATTCTGGGATGCTGAGACCGATGCCACTCTGGACTTTCATGTGGGCATCGACCTGATACCCATGGAAAATAAAAAGGGCTACAAGGTCACCAAATCCGGCATCAGTAAATATGCGGCAATTGTCTATGCTATGGATAACCGGCTGTACAAGGTAGAAATCAGCTTCAGGCCGGTGGAACCGACAAACCTCCGGGTAGAGCGCGGGAAAAAGAGCACCAATATCGTCAGCTGGATCAAGCCACCCACAGACGTAATCCCCGACGGATATACACTTTATGTAAACGGAAAACCCTTTCGAACCGTCACATCGACTTCCGCAAAGGTGCCAAGAGAAAAAGGTCGGGCCGATCGATATTTCGTTCGCGCCATATACAAACATGGTCAGAAAACGATATCTTCCGTACCTTCCGAGGAGGTGGTGGATGACATAACAGCGGGTGAAATCGAAAGAATAGCGTATGCCAGGAGAGAGTTTGATTTGGTTCTTTCCGGGTTGACCCCCTCGCGGTGGGAAGACTCCCGCGATCTGCTATACGACAACGAGCAACTTTTCTTTGAACACCTTGAAGGAGACAGCAAAACCCATGCAATGGACCTCATTGCATTTTTCCGGGATATCGATGCAGGAGACCGGTTGATCGGAAAAACAGACATACGGAAGCAGGATATCGACGGGGCTGAAAAGCATTATGTGGACGCCGAAAAAAAGGCTAAAACGCTCCCACCCAGCATGGCTGTCATGTTTCTTGTGCGAATGAAGACCCATGCCGTTTCTGAGAAAAGAGCAGCGATAGAGCGCGATCGACAAATGCGGCTCGCCGCCCAGGATTTCGACAAGATTCTGGCAGACCTCACGCCCTCGGGTTGGGAAAATGCGAAAAAACAGCTTTACCGCAATGAAGTGGTATTCAAGGAAAATCTGNAAGGGCAACGGAAAACCGATGCTCTCAATCTGATCCAATTTTTCCGTGATATTGAGGAAGGCGATCGAATCCTGGGTCAGAAGGGGGCCACCCGTCGGGATGTGGATATTGCCTCGGAAATGTTCAACCGCGCCGGTGATGTGGCAAAGCTCCTGCCGGCGAATGTCAACGTGCAGTTCATCCTGACGGCCAGAACCCGCGAAATTTCTGAAATGAATCGCCGACTTGATCGGAAACAACAAACGGCGCTTGCTGAAAGCAGCTTTGAAGACGTCATATCGGGGTTGACCGTTTCGAACTGGGAAGCCTCACGAGAGATGCTCTATGCCAACGAAGGGCTTTTTTCCGAATATCTTGCCGGTAAGCCGCAGCGTGATGCCCGGAATCTGGTCGAATTTTTCCGGCGCATCGATGACGGCGATCGAATCGCCCAAAAAACCGACGCAACGGTGCAGGAACTCGATGGAGCAATGGCATTGTACGACAACGCCGGTAAGACCAAGAAACAGTTGTCGGGCGGTATCGAAGTGCAGTTTATCGTCATCTTGAAAAANAGTGCCGTAGCCCTGAAGAAAGATGAACTCCAACGCCGACAGCACAGGCTGGCGGCGAATCAAATGTTCGATAACGCGCTTGCGGACCTNACCCCGGACAACTGGAAGCAATCGAGAGATCAGCTTTATGCCAACGAGACCGTGCTTTCCGAAAACCTGGAGGGCATCCGCAAAACAGACGCCCTGATCCTCATCGCGTATTTCCGATCCATAGATAAGGGAGACCGGACCATCACGACCCGGGGACATACCCTCGAGGGTCTGGAGGCCGCCGTAACGCATTACACCGCGGCCGGCGAGATTGCAAAGGGACTGTCATCGACGGTGGACGTGGACTTTCTCACCTCGCAAAAACTGGCTTCGGGGGCGACGCGCACGGCACAGCTCCAAACGACCGAGAGACAGGATATAGCCAACGAACGGTTCAATGATGCTCTGGCTAACCTTACCCCAAAGAAATGGGAGCAATCGAGGGAAATCCTTTATGCCAATGAGACGCTCTTTTCCGAGCACCTGAGCGGCAACCGCAAGACAGACGCCTTGACCCTGATTGCCTTATTTCAGGCCATCGATGCAGGGGATCGGACCATCGAGACCCGGGGACAAACCCTCGAGGGCGTGGAAGCCGCCATGACGCATTACACCGCCGCCGATGACCTGGCAAGGCAACTGTCATCGGCCGTGGACGTACGCTTTCTGACGACACGCAAGTTGACGGCGGGAACAACCCTCACGGCCAATCTCAAAACCGCAAAGGCATCAGACATTGCCAACGACCGGTTCGATAATGTATTGGCGGACCTCACCCCCGGGAAATGGGAGCAATCGAGGGACCTGCTCTATGCCAACGAGACGTTCTTTTCCGAGCACCTGAGCGGCAACCGCAAGACGGACGCCGTGATCCTCATCGCCTATTTTCGTTCCATCGATGAGGGGGACCGGACCATGGCGGCCAGGGGAAATACCGTCGAAGGTGTGGCAGCCGCCATGACGCATTACACCGCCGCCGGGGAGAAGGCAAAGGGCCTGTCATCGGCAGCAAACGTGCGTTTCCTTACGGCCCTCAAGCTCGATGCCGGGGCCGCGCTCAGAGCGGAATTGCAGCAGGGAGAGCAGCGGAGAGTCGCCGATGCCACGTTTGCGGAGGTGCTCGCAGCGCTGAGGCCGGAAACCTGGCAGCAATCGAGGGATCTGTTATACGCCAACGAGCAGATGCTATCGGAACATCTGGACAGTACTAAAGAGAGGGATGCGCTGACCTTGATACGTTTTTTCAGGGATATCGACGAGGGGGACCGCCAGTTGGTCTCCGGGTCGCCCAGTATCGCTGAACTGGAAGCCGCGCTGAGATTCTACAGGCGGGCCGAGGTGATGGCCGAACTGATGCAGCATCGCGTTGACGCTCTGTTTGTTCCCAGGCAGCGGATCGAACAGACCAGCGACCAACTGACGCAACTCAGGGCTGCGGAACGGGAGCGCATTGCCGCTGAGAGAATTGCCGCAGCTCAAGCCGCTGCACAAATCCCACGGACGGCACCAGCATCGACACCGACGGCTACGGCAAGGCCGGCTTCGGTGCCACAGAAGATCTACCCTCCGAAGACGGAACTCAAACTGGCCATGAGCAGTTTTAATAAACAGAGCTACGACTCATCGCTGATTCACTTTTCCCATGTTTACAAGGATGAAATCGATCAGATAAAGGGGAAAGGAAAAACCAGACTGCTCGGTGTGATGGCGCTGCCCAGCAGCCACCGTGCGGAAGTTCTGTTTCTTTTGTATTACGATCGCCTTAAAAAGACATACAACGACGAAGAACGGGTCAAGGACGGTCTTGCACGGCTAAACAGCAAAGTCGAAAACGGCGCCGGGCTCTGNGCCATTGTCTCCGACCAAAAAAGAAGGAAGATTACAAGACACATCAATGTTTATGTTTCAGAGTGAGACCCATTCGAAATAATATTGAAAAATTTCAGATAAATAAAAATGGAAGAGAAAATTCGTAAAATAGCAAAGAAACTCAAAAACGGTGGAAAAAACATTATTTTCACCGGTGCGGGCATATCCACCGAAAGCGGCATCCCCGACTACCGAAGCAAGGGCGGCATCTGGGACAAATTCCGACCGGTGTACTTTGACGAATTCATGTCATCGAAAGCATCCCGGGAAGAATACTGGAGACGATGGGTGGAGCTTTACGGAGGCCTTCTCAAGGCCAAACCCAATGCGGCGCATTCTGCAGTCGCCGATATGTGTGCTGAAGGTCTGATCGATGCGGTCATCACCCAGAATGTCGATGGCCTGCATCACGCATCCGGAGTTCCTGAGGACAGCATCATCGAGCTGCANGGAAATACGACCCGCATCCGATGCATGCATTGCCACGAAATGACGCCCACGGAGGCGGTATGGGATCGATTGACGCTTGGGGATACGGCACCGGAGTGTTCCTGCGGGGGATATCTGAAGCCGGACACCATTTCCTTTGGTCAGTCCATGCCGGTTGCAGAAGTCGAGCGGGCCCAGCAGCTTTCCCAATCGTGTGATTTTTTTATGGTCGTGGGCTCCACACTCCTTGTACAGCCCGCCGCCCATATGCCCTTTTACGCGAAACGAAACNATGCGTTTCTGGCCATCGTGAATCTCTCCGAAACCCCATGTGATGACATGTGCGACGTGCTCGTTCAGGAGTCGGCAGGGAAAGCGTTGCCTGCGATATTCAGGGCTGTAACGGAAAATACTCCGCCTGAAATGTAGTACAGGTCGCCATTTGCCGGTAATCTGCTTATTGAATGATGATTCGGGGGTAGCGTGAAGCCAGGGGGAGCGAATAATCTCACCTGCGTGACCTGCCGAAACGTTGAATCAAGCGTCTTAACCATTTCCAGGCCCCGTCGCCGAGCAAAGGCAATGATATGTATCCCATCATGACGTAAACACGGATTTTCTGGGCTCTGAGATATTCGTCAGCGCGCTCAATTTTGGAATGGAAGGCTCCGGCGGCATGATATAGCTTGTAGATATGACCCACGGAATGGCTGCTCAGGGTGATCCGCTGACCGTCAGCACTGACATGAAGAGGCTGATCCAGATGCGTCAGTGTGAGGTCAGCGAATACTTCAAGCTTCCTATCAGAGGCCTTATCCATTTTCTCCGTCGGTGGTTCGGATTTTTTAAGACGCCGTTAATCTTCCAATTGGCATAAGAAGCGTCCGTTGACGTAGAGCTCGGCACATTAACTTCAAAGTTTTGAAAATCGTAGGTAATTTCTGCATTTCGTCCGGTCAGGGCGTCATATAAACCAATGGCTAACTCGGGCCATGTTGTCGTCTGTGTGTTCTGTTCCATCATTGTTTTTCTCCTTCCCTTTGAATATCAATAAAATCACCCCCGCACCTTACCGTTTCAGCTTCAGTGAGTGATCTGGATGCGTCTCAATAATCGATGCGGGGGTGATATCACGTTGTTAGGCATCGCCTTTTTTCTTCATGCCGTAGCTGTGAGCGTCAATAANGGTTGTCCACTCATCAGCATCGATGAGACTGTCCTTGTTGGTATCCAGCGCATCAAAAATACCTTTGTTCCCTGCGGTCATAAAGTCATTGAACTCCTCCAGAGTCACCGCTCCATCACCATTGGAATCCATGTCGCTCAACTTGGCAGAAAACATGCCCCAACCGCTATGGCCATGATAACTCCCGGCAACGGCTCCTATGGTTAATCCAAGAAACAGCAGTGTCGTGATAATCAGGATCTTTTTCATGTCAGTACTCCGTGTAAGCATTCATAAAATCAAGTTGTATGCAGCTTTATCCCTTCAACCACAAACTGGTTATAAATAAATCTAGTGAGTCCGACCGGTTATGTCAATATAATGTATATAANTTGTATAATAAATAATAGAAAGAATATAGACAAAATATGTCCGTCACATGGCTGTCATGGGATGCCTTACCAAGCCCAGGGGATGCCTGTTGACAACCATGTCCAGCTGAAGTGAGATGGAACGGATAATCGACCGACAACTTACACTCCATTTCGAAAGGCCGATACCGAATGCCTGTTTACACAGACACACTGAATCGCAGGAGNCAGTATATCCATCCGCTCAGGGAGCTGAATAGGCACTCCTGGCCTGAATTTCTGCGCCATGGGGAAATGCCGAGTTGGGACAGAATCTATGCGGAACTGCCTGAATTCGTTATTCTACTGACAGACGCCGATGGTGTACTGGCTGGCGCCGGCTACACCATACCGGCATTCTGGAGTGGTGAGACCGAGGACCTTCCCGAATCCATCGAAACCATAATCGCCGCTGGGCTGAATATAAAAGGCATGTCACCGAATACGCTGATCGCAGTGGCGGCGCTGGTCGACAGCCGATTCCGGGGGCAGCATCTCAGTACCGAAGTATTGATGCAGATGAAACACCTGGCTCGGGCACACGCCTTTCTGGATCTCATCGTCCCGGTTCGTCCGACATGGAAACCGCGATATCCGCTTCAAAGCATCCAGAGATATGCCGACTGGCGCAGGGCCGACGGACTGTACTACGATCCCTGGCTGAGAACCCATCAGCGCCTGGGCGCAACATTTCTGGCATGTGCAGACAGCACCCTGATCGTGGAAGGCAGCATCGATGATTGGCAGACCTGGACGGGGATGGTGTTTCCGGAATCCGGTCCCTATATCGTAGACGGTGCGCTTCAGCCGGTATGGATCAACGTCGAAGACGACATCGGCAGATATGACGATCCGAACGTGTGGATGCGTCACCGCGTTTAACGCGGCTTCAGGCACTGACCAGAAAGGCGGTGTTTCAGCAATCNCAACAGGGCGGGTTCCCATTTATTTTACGGATTCCCACGCCGCCCTGCTATGGCTTTCTTCTCCATGCGCCGGGTCACGATCACGGCAATGGGGAAAAGGATGAAAAGCAGAATATAGAGTGCATCAAGAAACAGAGCCTTTCCGGCATCCGTGTTGATCCAGGCCGCGGGGATGGCCAACGGACTCAGGGCAAAAGAGATGAACAGGTGGCTCCACGCCGCAGCTGAAATCGCCCAGGCGACTCTGTTGGACACGGAGAGCAGAATAATCAAAGGCCCGATCACCAGCGCGGGAATGCCTAAAGGAAGCATCTCGCCGAAATCCCAGCCTGTGGCATTTCCGATCACGACGCCCAGGAGGATGATCCAGATTCCGAAGGCGGTATACAGCAACATTGGCAGCGCCTTCCGGGGTCGGTGGGTTATAGATCGTGATGTCATTGGTTGATAAATGCTCCAAATTCCTTCATGACCTCGTCGGCAACCAGAGCATAACCGACCCGGGCACCCTGTTGATAGGGGAAATTCGTCTCGTAGAAAGCAACGCCGATCCATTTGCCGTCATCAGCGAGCAATGGTCCACCGCTTTCTGCATGGGTAATGGAAGCGGACGTTCTGACATATTCCTCTGCCCAGCCTAAAATTGCCCCGTGCTTATTTTGTGCCATGAGTTTGCGGGGATCTGCCACAACGGTAACCGACATTCCCGGCCGGGTATCGCTACGTTCCAGCATTTCAATGAACGGGCTCTTGCAGTTTTCAACCCTGAGCAACGCCAGATTGTAGCGAACGCTCGTGGCCACCACGCGGGCCCGATAGATGGACCCGTCTTTTAATTCGATGCTGTAGGTATTGACTTCTTCTGCAGTCGCATCGTTGCCTCCCATGGCAGCTTCCGAAGCCAGAATTTCTTTCTCAAGATCAATATATACGCTTCGTTTTTTTACCAAAAATCGTTGTCTCCGGATAAATGCGGACTGAGCGTCCTCGTAGTCCTTTTGTTTCTGCTCGCGGAGTGTTGGNTCGGTTTCGTTTTCAGCTTCCCGTTGGAGTTGTTCAAGTTGTTCTTTGNTCGTTTGCAGCTTGGCTTCCTGGTTTGACAGCCACCGTTTGGCCATCCTTAGGTTTTGCTTCTTCTCTTCCAGTTTCTTGGGATCGGTTTCGATCTCGATCTCGACCGTTTCGCTTTTCATATAGTCTCGGTGGGTAACGAGATACCCATCGTCGCTGACGAAAAAACCGGTGCGGACGATGCTTCCCGAGTGAACCCATACAATGGCCATTGAGGCCTGTTCAATGGGGGTTTGGGGAGCAAAAGCATTGGTCATCTGGAACGCGATGTCCCGAACATCGGATAGATCTGCCGGCGCCGGTCTGGACACCGTGTCGGGCGCAGCCTCTTCGACAGGCGTGTCGGTATAGTGCCAGTGCCCTTGTTCATCCTGATATTTATAAATTTTTGCGGATGTCCGGTCGCTGAAAGCCGTGACTGCCACCACTGCGATCAAAATGGACAGTGCGGCAGACAATCTCTGGTCCATAGGAAGCCTCCTGCCATAATGCATGATTAAATTGTCTGCGAATTATATCACGCAAATCCCATTGTACAAAAAAGCGAAACTTGAATGTGTGACACGTATTTCTTCGGTCACGCANGCGCAGACCGGCGTGCCCTGAAAGACTTGGCCACGTCGGTTTTTATCCTTCCTGTTTTATGATATCATGCACCAAAAAAAACTAAGAATTTCCTTAGCATACCTGTCTCCGGAGTGCCGCATGACGCAACAGATCATCTTGATCGTGGAGGACGAATCGGCCATCGCGAACAACATCACGTTTGCCCTGGAAACAGAGGGCTTTGGCACCATCTGGCATCCGGCCGGGGCCAAGGTGCTCGACCTTTTGTCGGAGAAGACCGTGCACCTGGTGGTTCTCGATATCGGACTTCCGGATATCAACGGTTTCGAACTATGCAAGGCCATAAGGGAGCACCACGATGTTCCGGTCATTTTTCTGACGGCTCGCGCTGATGAGATTGACCGCGTTGTCGGTCTTGAAATCGGTGCGGATGATTACATGGTAAAACCGTTCAGCCCCCGGGAGCTATCCGCCAGGGTGAAAGCGGTGCTCCGGCGCACCCATGCATCGACGGACGAGCCTTCGGACGCTATGGATGTGTCGTTGTTCCGAATCGATGAGGAAAAACGGCAGATTTTCTATTGCTCGGAGCGCATGGATCTGTCCCGGTACGAGTACAGAATTTTAAAACTGTTCATCAGCCGGCCCGGAAGAATATTCTCCAGGGACAACCTGATGGATCTGGTCTGGGACGAACCCGAAATGAGTATGGACCGGACCGTAGACGCCCATATTAAAAACATCCGGAAAAAACTGAAGGCGATCCGGTCGGACCTGGACCCCATCGTTACCCACCGAAGCGTCGGATATTCCTTGAAAGAAAACCTATGAAGCTGGGAATCCGCATCCTGGTATGTTTTCTGTTGATCTTCGTCGGAGCCTTCTACTACCTGACCCGGGGTTTCATGAGCGATATCCGGTATCGCTACCTCGAAGGGGTCGAGGATGTTCTGGTGGATCAGGCCCGAATCCTGGCCGCCATGGTCGCTCTGGATGTGGAAGCCGGTCGTCCAGGTACTGAACGATTGCGGCGGGTATTCAATGCGGCCTATGCCGCCCGCTTCTCTGCACGAATATACCAGCTCACCAAAGCCGATGTGGACATGCGCGTCTATGTGACGGACGATAAAGGGGTCATTGTCTTTGACACGAAAGGGAAGGCCGAGATCGGCGCCGATTATTCCCGCTGGCGCGACGTGTACCTGACCCTCAGGGGAAAATACGGTGCCCGGTCCACCCACGAAGATCCCAAGAATCCTGCCTCCACCACCTTGTATGTCGCGGCCCCGATCAAGATAGACGAGAACATTGTCGGNGTGCTGACGGTGTGCAAACCCACGACCAATATCAATCACTTTCTGGAGATCGCCAAGGCGAAGGTGTTTCGCAAAAGCCTGCTGGCCGGCATATGTGTCGTGCTGTTGAGCACAGCGCTCATGTTCTACATTTTCAGACCCATCAAGCAACTCACCCGATATGCCGATGAGGTCAGACGGGGAAAAAAGGCCGTCCTGCCAAAACTCGACCGAAGCGAAATCGGCGACATGGGAAGAGCCTTCGAGAAAATGCGCAACGCGTTGGAGGGCAAGAAGTATGTGGAGAATTACATACAAACACTGACCCATGAGATTAAAAGCCCGATTTCCGCTATACAGGGGGCGGCAGAGCTTCTGGAAGAGGATATGTCGAGGGACCAGAGAACCCTTTTTTTGATGAACATCCGCAACGAGACCGAAAGGATCCGGGAGCTTGTGGACCGGATGCTTCATCTGTCTTCTCTGGAGAGTATGAACGATCTGGAGACATCGGAAACTGTCCGGTTCGACCAGCTCCTCCGGAAGGTGATCGAGCGCTTCACACCGGTTATGGAACAAAAGCACGTGAAGCTGATTGCTCCCGGCAAAATGGAGATCCGCATCAGTGGAGATGCAATTCTCCTGGAGCAGGCAATTTCCAATTTAATTCAGAACGCCGTCGATTTCAGCCCCGATCATGGCCAAATAGACATTTCTCTTCAAATGGAAAATCAACGCATGATACTGGCCGTCGAAGACGAGGGACCGGGGATTCCCGATTTTGCCATGGACAGGATTTTCGAGAAGTTTTTCTCCATGCGAAGACCCGGAAGCGGCGACAAAAGCACCGGCCTCGGGCTGAATTTTGTGAGGCGCATCGCCGATCTTCACGGGGGCAGTGTGCGCCTTGAAAATTTGTCACCCAATGGGGTGCGGGCCGTTCTTATCATTCCGCGTTGATCGAATTTTTCTCCCTCACACACTCTCTCAGACGCCAATTGGATGATACGATCTTGGATCTTCTGCCGAGCCGAATGAGCCGGAGAACCGCAAGGCTCAGGATCATCGGTAATATCAGGGCCGGAATTATGCCGAGGTGCAACACGATCCAGCTCATCCCCACGACGGGCAGCAGGCACCATCGCACGACCGCGCACAGATACCCACGGGGACCGATATAGTCCGCAATGGGCGGGGAACACGTATAGTAAAGCCCCACAAGGTACCTTCCTGCTTTGCTTTCAAGAAGGACGCGATCACGCAGGTCACGCAGTATCCTGACCTGTGATGCCATGGGGGAGCCATATGCCGCTGTGGCGATAAAGCAGCCAAACCGGTTGTTGGAGCCCGTGGAACCGGTGCCCACCTGGACCATCACCCCGCCCGGATCTTTAATCGCACCGTTTCTCACGAAATCCGCATCGTTGGGGGCGCCGTCCTCCAGGGTCAGCTGCACGCAGAAAAATCCTTGTCTAAGGCCCTCGGTATAGGCCGCATCGCCCGGCGGCGGACAAGCGCCCAGGGTGCCCGAAGCCGATGACACGCGGTTGTTCTCGTCTATCACAAAATCGTACCAGCCCGTCTCAACCGTGTATTTCCGGTACACCGCGCCCGCTGGAATGGCCTCCGGAAGGGGGATGACGACGTTGACGATCTGGGCAGCCTGCAGGCCCGACAGCTCAAAATCGAATATGGCGCCGACAATGTCGTACCCATCATCGACACTGTCGGAAGGCACGTCAAAGTAATCCGCCACATCATCCGGAGTCACNTCGGCAGCATCCCCGCCGCCGGCAAAGGCCACCTCGCCCAGACGAATCGGCACGCCCGGTTCCGTCTCGATCAGGAACAGATCCTGGCTGCCAACCGCCCCCTGGAGTACGTTGACCGCATCAATGGCATCCTCGCAGTCCGGAATTCCGTCGCCATCATGATCGCCATATCCTTCATCGGCGTCGGAGACTCCGTCCCCGTCGCTGTCAACGGTCGAGGACAGCACCGGCGCCGTCTCGATGACTTTCACGACCATCCCGGCCAACACGGATTCAGGCGGCGATCCGTTGNCCGTGACGTCCAATCGAATCCTGTAGGTGCCGAATAACGCGGCCGGATCGAAGGTGAAGGTGTTCTCTTCCGTATCCAGATCCACCAGCGCCGGGTCGCTGGCGTTCCAATCGAAATGGTGGCTGTCCTGGGCGTTGGGGTCAGACACTTCGGCGTTTACGGTTACAAGGCCACCGTCGGCCTCTATTACGGGTCCTGCATCACCCTGCTGGCTGACTTCGAGGGTCACTTGGGGCGGCAGATTGGTGTCCACCAGGGTAATGGTATGGGTCTTCCGGTGACCGGCTACGGCATTTTCCGGTGGCCCCANAGTTATTTCAATGGTCTTTGCGAAACCACCGATAACGCCGTCGTCGATGGTCGAAAATGTAAATTCGGCTTCCGTTCCATCCACAAACTNCAGGGTGCCATCGGCCAGGGTAAAATCGTCCGGCTGTAAGGCGGTGCCTCCAACGATATACGGCACCTTCACCGGATATGCGGGCGCCGGGCCGTTGAGATGGACGCGCACGGTAACAGCGGCACCCTCTCCCACCGTCTGGTCTTTGCAGAATATGACCCGGGGGCGGACACGGACCATCTGATCGGCACTCCCCTCGTTTCCGGCAGTATCCACTGCCGTCCAGGTCACGATGTGCTCACCGGGTGGAAAAAGATTTCCCCTGTCTGGTATGGGGACAAGGAGGCCATCCGCCGCGTCCGCTGCAATTGCCTCTCCCATGTTCACCCGGGTCAACAGGCCGGTCGCATTTTCGGTGACATCCTCCGGGGGTGTCACTATGGGCGGATTATCGTCTTCGTCCGGATTGAGTCCCAATAGAAATTCGTCCAGGTTGGAGATCCCGTCTCCGTCCCGGTCCTGCTGGGCGTCCTCAGAATTCCACGGGTCAAATCCATTGGCGGTTTCATAATCATTGTCCATGCCGTCACCGTCGATGTCGAGGTCGTCGCAATCGGCTGTCGCATCGCCATCGCTATCGGCATCCGCCACTCCGCAACCGCAGATCCCGGGTTCCGATTTGAACGCATCGCTCGGACAGCCGTCGATGCAATCCGCGACTCCATCACTATCGGCGTCGGTATCCGCCACCCCGCAACCGCAGATCCCAGAGTAAAATTTGGCTTCATCTTTCGGGCACTCGTCAAATGCATCCGTCCAACCTTCGCCATCATCGTCGTCGGTCATCGGATCGGTTCCGGAAGCCTTTATTTCGTACCCGTCGTTACGCCAGTCACCATCCGTATCGGGATTCCGCGGATCCGTCCCGAGGGCTATCTCTTCAATGTCCGTCAGCCCGTCATTGTCATCGTCCGCGTCACAGGCATCGCCGAATCCGTCACCATCGGTATCCGTCTGGTCCGGATTGCCGACGTTGGGGCAGGTATCGGCGTCCCCGCAGATACCATCTCCGTCCAAATCATTATCCGCATCATTAGGGCAGCTCTCACAGGCGTTGCCCGTTCCGTCTTCATCTGTGTCAGCCTGGCCCGCGTTAGGGGCCAGCGGGCAATTGTCGGATTCATCCGGAATCCCATCGTTGTCGTCGTCCGGGTCGCACAGGTCTCCTAAACCGTCGGTTTCGTTATCCGCCTGACCCGGATTCACCGTCCACGGACAATTGTCGTCGCCATAGACAACACCGTCATTGTCCTCATCGGTACCCGGTAATCTCCGCCAGATCCTGAAGTTGATATCATGGGCCGGATCCGGTGTGTTGCCGTCACTGTACTTCATCCCGTCGGGATATATATCGTCGCATTCCATAAAGGCGCCCGAGTACGAAGATAATGGAGCCACTACGAAGGTATAGGGATGATTGGGTGTCAGGGTGATTTTCTGTTCGCTATAGGGATTTTCGTACACCAGGCCCACGGCGTCTATCCCATTTATGCCCGGTACGTCGGTATTCACATAAACCCGGACTCTCCGGGTGGTAACGGCCGGATCCAATTCCACCTCAAACCATCCCGGGCAGGGGGCGTCCTCGATACCGCTCCAGATCTCAGTGGCGTTATCAGAGGAATCATAAACGTCTATGCGTGTCACAAACCCCGTGTTGAAGGTTTCATGAATCCGGATGGCCTTGGCGGCCACCGATTGGTCGTACGTCAACTCGATCCATTGCTCTCCCATGTCCTCCTCGACCGCCGTCCAGGCGTGGGGAGAATTCCCGCATCCCTCGACATTGGGTGTTCCCGCAGCCCGCATGGCGCTCCAGCCAAAAGCGCCTGAGCCTTTTTCACTACTCGCCGTGGCGCTGGCGGCCCATATGATGTTATCGGATCGCCCAAAATCAAAACGTCGGAAGTCGACCCCCTCCCCGGTGGCTCGGGTTCCCAGGTGCACCGTCGACGATACCCCCACCAGTGAGTCCGAAATTCCCTCGCCCTCGTACAACCTCACCTGATAGCTGGAGAATCCGTCCACGGAGGGACCCAGCAGAACGTCGATAGCGTCAAGATCAACCGTGAAGTCTACCTCGAAGCTCTGACCGATGCCCTCGCTGAACGCAAAAGACAGATCACACCATTGATCCACCTCCACGAGGATGTGACACACATCGCCGGTGCCGTCGCCATCACTATCTGCCTGGTCTGGATTGGGCCTTTCCGGGCAGTTGTCGGCTTCGTAGCAGATCCCGTCCCCATCAATGTCATTTCCCGTATCACCCGGGCAGGCATCGCAGGCATCGCCAATGCCGTCTGCATCTTCGTCTGTCTGGTCCGGATTGACCGTATCGGGACAGTTATCGTCCGTGGCCAACACGCCGTCGCTATCGTGATCCACATTCCCATAAACCCGGAATCCGATATCCTCGCCCGGTTGAGGGGAATATCCCAGGCAGTATGCCATCCCATCGGGGTACACATCCCCGCACTGCGCGAAACTTCCCGAGTATTGAGACAGCCCTACCAGCTCAAAGGTGTAGGATTGGCCCGGTGCCAGTATGATGTTCTGACCGCTGAAATCAAAGCTGCGCCATCCGGCCTGTGCCCCTCCGTTCCCGGATCCCACAAATACCGTCGCCGACACGCCCATCAGGGGACCGGATGTCCCCTGTCCCTGGAACACATCAACGCGATAGTTGGATCCAAAACTGGAATTGGGACCAATCCAAACCGCAATGCCTTCCAGTTTGGTTGGGTGTTTTACCTTAAAGCTCTGGCCGATGGCGTTGTTGATGCCCACGTTGGTATTACAGCCGGTCACGTCCAGTTCGAGGAACGGATCGCACAGATCGCCCAGACCGTCCCCGTCATAATCCGTCTGTCCCGGGTTGTATCTGGCTGGGCAGTTGTCCCAATCTTCGCAGGCCCCATCGCCGTCAGGGTCATTATGTTCGTCATTCGGGCACACATCACAACTATTTCCGATGCCATCCCCATCTTCGTCCGCCTGGTCCGGATTGGCCACCGCGGGGCAGTTGTCCGCATCATCGGGGAGCGTGTCTGCATCAGCATCAGGGGTCACTGTAATCTCGACATTGGCAGGCTCGCTGACGAGGAGGCCGTCGGTCACATAATAGGTAAAGTTGTCCGCGCCGTGAAAATCCGCGTAAGGCGTGTATATGACATTCGGCAATCCGACGCTGAGGCTCCCGTTCGAGGGTTGAGTGAGAACACCGAGAGTCAAGGCATCGCCGTCACTGTCTGACGCATCCAGGGAGATCAGAAGCGGACTGTCTTGTGTGGTCTCTGCGACCTGCCCAACCGCTTCCGGCGGATGGTTCGTATGATCCACACGGATCGATACGGTGGCAGGATCGCTGTCCACACCGTTGGCCGTGGCCCGGAAAGTAAAGCTGTCGGAACCGTGGTATCCGGGATTCGGGCGAGAGGTCACCAGGGGCGGCGCACCGGCCAAGGTTCCCTGTGAGGGGCCGGCAACTATGCTGAAGCCAAGCGGGTCCCCGTCCACATCGGCAGCTCCCAACTGGATCGGAAGATCCACATCCTCGGGCGTGACCGCGGCAAGATCGTATGCAACGGGCGGGGCGTCCACCGGATCCACCGTGACGGACACAGAGCCATCGGCGAAACCGCCGGTTCCGCCCTGCACCGTGTAGCTGAATATCGCGGTTCCATGAAAATTCTGAGCCGGTTGATAGGTAACGACACCTTCCGTAAGATCCACTGCGCCATTGGTGCGGAATGATGGTGTGACCGTGACCACAGTGACCGCCTCCCCGTCCGGGTCCACGTCGTTGGCTGTCAAGTCTGCCGCCGGGAACTTCAGCACGGTATCCTCTGTGGTCGCCTTCTGATCCGACCCGGTCACCGGCACATCGTCCACCGGGATAACCGTAATTGACACCGTCGCATCTTCACTCTTCTTGTTGCCGGCCCACACCCGGTAGCCGAAGGAATCGGTGCCGTTAAAACCCGGGTCGGGCGTGTACATCAGATCCGGTATGGTGCCGGCCAGGGTGCCGTGGGAGGTCATCGGCGGGAACACTTTAAAAAAAAAAGCGGATCGCCATCGCGGTCCGATCCGGTGAGTGTGATGGCCACGGTGGTGTCTTCGGCAATTTCAATCGATTTATCGTCGGCCACAGGTCGTGCATCGCCACCGGTGATGATGATGGTAACCAGAGCACTGGAAACAGCCCCGTCTCCATCTCGCACCGTGTAACGGAACTGGTCCGTGGCGGTCGCCCCAATCGCTATATGGTCGAAGCGGCCGGCCGGGTCATAGACAACCGATGTGCCGCTCCATGAGACAACACCTATGGTGGCGGATGCGTCCACGCTGTCGATGGCAAGGGGCTGTCCGCCGGCGTCCGGTTCCTCGTCATTTGACAGCAGGTGCGCTGTCACATCGACCGGTTCCCTATCGGCGTCGATCTGGATCCGGTCATCGCGCGCATGGGGAGGCGTATTGACGGACCACAGGGTCAGCCGGGTGGAATTGTCGACCAGGGGCGGCTCAATGCCGTCGGCAATCTCGATTTCAAAAATCGTCGTGTCATAGTCTCCGACAGGCAAGCGGTTTTCCGTCGGCTTCCATATGAGCAAACGGATCGCCGTCTCGGCCTCGGAAACCGATCCCGCGGAGCGATGGTAACTGCCGTTGCCGTCAGGAGAAAACCCGGCATCTGTCAGGGACGTCGGCGTAAATTCACCGTTGCCGGGTTTGTCCGGGGTAACACGCACCGTAATGGGAGGGTTTGCCGCTGAAAACTCGACCTGGGAAAACACGTGTACCAGCGAGGTGTCTAAATGGCTGAGTCGGCTGGTCCCACGGATGATGAGCGGTGCCGGCTCTCCGCCATTCAACCAGACCTCATCCGGCACCGGAATGGGCATATTTCCCCCATCCAACCCCAAGTCACCGGTGATAAAGGCATCCAGATCGCCGTCCCCGTCCAGATCGCCCAGGGCCACGGCTTTATTGATCGAGCCGCCGAACGTCCCTCCGCTGTCGGTAAAGTTTCCCGCGCCATCGTTGAGCCAGACTGTATTGGGTTCGCCCTGGCTCACCGGAGGGGGTGCTTCAATCATGCCCTTGACCACAAAGACATCCAGATCGCCGTCGGCATCCAGGTCGCCCAGGGCCACGCCCCGGCTATAGCCGGTATCCAGGCTTTGAAGGCTGTCGACAAAATAGCCTGCGCCATTGTTCAGCCAGACTCCGTCGGACTGTGGGAGACCGCTGCTTCCCCTCCGGGTGACATAGGCATCCAGATCCCCGTCGCCGTCCAGGTCGCCCAGGGCCAGACCCTCGCCGGCGGTGTGGCCCACCTCCAGATCCTGCGCGCCGAAGTTTCCCGCGCCGTCGTTCAGCCAGAGTTTAGCAGGATCACTGCTCGTATGGTCGTGAATGGTTAGGATGTCGAGGTCGTCATCCCCGTCCAGATCGCCTACCGCCAGAAAGGCGAGGCCGGAATTCGACATCACTCTGTCTAGCGTGAATCCCCCGGTACCATTGTTCGTCCAGATCTCAAGGCCGGATTCCACACCCAGCACGACGTCCAGGTCACCGTCGCGGTCCAGATCGCCCAAAGCCACATCCTTACCCAGGGAGCTGCCAAGGGTGGTACCGCTTGAAAATGAGAAGGCCCCGCTGTTGAACCATACCGTAGCGCCGTCGCTGAACCGACCAGCCGTCACGGCATCCATATCCCCGTCGCCGTCCATGTCACCCAGGGCCACGGCAATGCTGCTCTTGCTACCCAGGGATCCGACCTTGGTAAAGACGCCTCCGTTGTTTTGCCACAATCCGTCGGGCGCTTGCGCCTCTGGGCTGCCCAGCGCATTGGCCGTCACGGCATCCGGATCCCCGTCGTCGTCCAGATCGCCCAGAGCAACGTCATTGCCGAAAAAGGCATCCAGCCGATGCCCGGTGTCTGCGAAGCTGCCGGTGCCCAGGGTAGCGGCAAGGTCGAACTGCCACTGGACGGGTGCGGCCAGCGGCTCACCCTGGCTGCCCATGAGGCCGGAAAGCAGCGTCACGGTCACCCGTTCGCCGGGTGCAAATTCTTCTGACGTATCCAGGGTGACTGCGGATCCAGCGACATGCGATACAAAGGCGTGGGGCCCGCTGACGCTTCCGGCAATGCGTACGTTTCCCGGAACACTTGCTGAATCGATATCGGCGTCGAATCGGAGGTCGATGTCAACATCCGTATTCGCCTCAAGCACGAACGGGGCAGGGAAGCGTTCGGTCAGGGCAAGTTTGGATTCCACGGTAATGGACACCGTGATTGGCGACGAGTCCGCCACACCGTCGTGGATATGGTATACAAAGCTGTCGAGGCCCATGTAGCCAGGATTCGGCGCATATACGAAGGAACCATCGGGGTTGAGTACCAGGGTGCCGTGATCCGGCCCGGAATCCAGTATTGCGGTTAGGGTGTCGCCGTCTGCGTCGCCGGCGTCCTGAAGCAATCCGAGTGCTGCGCCGATCTCTGTGGGACGGTTCGCGGTAACGCTATAAGAAACAGAGGTTGGCACCACCGGTGGCATGTTGCCGATTTTTACGCGGGCAGTGCTGGAATCTATCCCCGACTCGACCGCATGGTAGGTAAATGCATCTGTTGCCGTTCCGGGATCGGGGGTGTAGGTAAACGAGCCATCGGGATTCAGCACAAGGCTCCCGCTCGAGGGGGATTGATCGGGGATGGCCGTCAGGCTGCCGCCTTCGCTGACACTGTCGTTGGCCAGGACACCCGGTGGGGTGACCGAAATCCCCCCAGGGTCCATGTCGAAAAAATCGTCCCTCGCGACAGGCCGGTTGCGGCTCAGCCAAACCGGGTTGCCGGTCACGACGGCATCCAGATCGCCGTCGCTATCCAGATCCCCCAATTCAATGGCTCCGCTGCTGCTCGCACCGATGCGTTGACCGCTGTCCATGAACCGTCCCATCCCGTTGTTGAGCCACAGAATGTCGTAGGGCCGATTCAGATAGGTGGGCACAGCGGCCATATAGATATCCAGATCGCCATCGCCGTCCAGGTCGCCCAGGGAGGCCCGCTTTACCAGCCCCCCGGTATTATTGACATACCTGCCGGTAACGATCTGCCCCAGGATGAAAGAACCCGTCCCGTCATTGGTCCACGTACTCAAATCCTTATTGGTATGTGAAAAAACGGCATCGAGGGCCTCGTCCCCGTCCAGGTCGCCAAGTTCAACATAATATTCGTACTCTGTGGCCGTATGGGTGTGGGGAGGGGGAGACGGGCCGACCTTTCCGGCGTAGGCGAAGTTTCCCATGCCATCATTAAGATAAAGAGCGGCGCTTTCTAGATATCCCCCTGTCAATTTACTACCGTCCCAAGGGACAACCGTGTAGGTCACGATGGCATCGAGGTCACTGTCACCATCGACATCCCCGAGCGCGCCGTCCCACCCTTTGGCATACGATTCCGGGAGGCCGAGACCCTGTTGGGGGCTGAATTCCCCGTTGCCATCGTTCAGCAAAATTCGGGGCTTGCTGTCCCTTGTAATCGTTATCGAGTTCAGACCATCCCAATAGATGTTGTTCCGCACCAAGAGGGCATCCAGATCGCCGTCGCCGTCCAGGTCGCCCAGTGAGACGTCCTTGGTGCGGTCATGAGCGGAACCCTGCTGCGCCCAGAAGAATGTGAAGATGCCCGATCCGTCGTTGAGCCAGATGTAACTGCCCATTTTGTTAATCACGTAAGCGTCCAGGTCCCCGTCGCTGTCCAGGTCGCCCAGAGCCACATCGATGCTGGATGCGATGGACGTAGCCAGTGCCTGGTTGCTTTCGACATACAGTCCAGAACCATCATTGAGCCAGACCCGGTCCGGGTCCCCGTTGTGTATCTGGAAAAAGTCGAGGTCCCCGTCACCGTCCAAATCACCCAGGGCGCCGGCCCCAAGTTCCTGGCCACTGCTCGTCAGGATCAGGGGGGCGGGCTCAGATGACACGTGAAACTCCCAGGTCAAGGGGGTTGCCAGTTGATTCAACCCTTCGCTCCGTTGGATTCCGGCCTGGAGTGTGACCGTGACCCGCTCTCCCTGGGCAAAATCCGGATGTGTGGTGAGTGTTACCCGACTGCCGTCGACGTCAATTACGGGAATTCGGGGGCCGGTTTGGGATCCATATACGGAAACACGATCTGTCAGACTGGCTGGATTGACGGGGCCGTTAAACATTGCCGTGATTTGACTTCCCGGCGTGATGTCAACGGCATTGGGCCTCGGGCTTTGATCCACTACCGCCAGACCGCCAACTACGGAAATCGTTACAGTGGCAACAGACGATTCAGTCCATTCGTCGCTGAGGTAGTAGGAAAAAAAATCGGTACCGAAAAAGCCGTCGTTCGGGGTGTAGGTGAACGATCCGTCAGGACCGAGCTGGAGCTTGCCGTTTTGCGGCGGCCGGTCCTCCATGGCCAGAAACACATCGCCGTCCAGGTCCTGGTCGTTGCCCAGCAGACCTGCATCCGCCGTGACAACCAGCGGCGTTTCCTCCTTTGTCTGGTACCCGGGATCGTCTACAGCAACCGGCGCAGTGTTGCCGAGCTTGACCCGTATGATGCCGGTTTCCGCAATTCCGTCGGTTACATGATAGTTGAAGGCATCGGTGATCGTTCCGGGATACGGTGTATAGGTGAAGGCGCCATCCGGGTTCAGTGCGAGGGTGCCTCCCCGGGGCTCCTGCGCGATGCGGACCGTCAGCGGATCGCCGTCGGTATCGCTCACGCCGGCGAGCAGACCGACGGCAGGGCCCTTTACCAGCGGCGTACCGGGCGTGAAGCTGTAGAGCAAGTCTCCATTGGCGACAGGAACCGTGTTTCCAAGTTTGATCCGAATAATATCCGAGTCGAGGAGACCATCGCTGATATGGCATGTAAACGCGTCGGCGACGGTTTCCGGGTCCGGCGTGTACGTGAATGAGCCGTCCGGGTTCAGTGTGAGCTCTCCTCCTTTTAGACTCTGATTGAGAAATACGTTCAGCGGATCACCGTCGATATCACTCCCATTGTTCAGGATCCCGGACGGGGCGGACACGCTCAACGGTAACCCGGGCACCAGATCATAAAACCCATCTATGGCCTTGGGGGCATCGTTCGCAGCCGAGATTTGGAGGGTCACTGTGGCTTCGGCGGATTTCAGATGCCCATCGGCGATCCGGTAGGAGAATGTGTCGGTACCGTAGAAATCCGGATTTGGTGCGTAGGTAAAGGAACCGTCCGGATTGAACATCGCCAGTGTTCCGTGTTGCGGCAAGCGCGTGAGCGATGCAGAAATGGGATCACCGTCCGGATCCATGTCGTTTGCCAGCAACCCCGGTCCGAAGACCACCAGAGGCTGGTCTTCCTGACCGGTGTAGGTATCATCCTGAACCAGTGGGGTGTTCTGGTTCAACCATACACTTTCGCCACGGCGACCCGCATGTTCGGGAACAAGTGCAGCATCGTTGGCGACAAAGGCATCGATGTCGCCGTCCCCATCCAGATCAGCGAGTGAGACGTCGGTACTATGTCGGCTGTCGAGAAGCTGTCCGCTCCCGGAAAACCGGCCCGCGCCGTCGTTTAGCCACACCCGGTCCGAAGGACGGAAGTGCCATTCATCATCATCTCGGTACCAATCCCGCGTGACCGCGACAACGGCATCCAGATCGCCGTCCCCATCCAGATCTCCCAGGTCGACAGCTGCACTATCCCAGGCACCCAGATTCTGGTTGCTCCTGCTGAAATGGCCGCTGCCATCGTTCATCCACAAACGGTCACGCGCCTGCTCGTCGTTGGGAGAAACATACCCTGTGTTGGAGCCGTAATTGGCAACAAAAGCGTCCAGGTCGCCGTCGCCGTCAACATCACCCAGGGCCACCCGCTCACCCACACCGTTTCCCAGACGCTGTCCGCTGTCCTGGAACCGGCCGTATCCGTTGTTCAGCCAGACGGTGTTTCCGGACACGTCAAAATACTTCCCCAGGTGCTTGGCAAAACCGTTGACCAGGAAGGCATCCAGGTCGCCGTCGCCGTCAAGATCCCCCAGCGCCACGCCCATGCTGCCCGCACTGACCGTCCAGCCATAAGGGCCGTCAGGCTTGAAAGTGTGGCTGATGATACGCTGTCCGCTGTCAATGAACTTGCCGGCCCCGTCGTTCAGCAGGACCTGGTTGTATGCGTCGCCCCAATAACTTTGATTGTTGGTGACAAAGGCATCCAGGTCGCCGTCGCCGTCAAGATCCCCCAGGGCGACTCCGGTCATACCGAGGGTCGGTGGCCGGTGGCTGCTTTCTGTGAACTCCCCATTGCCGACACCGAGCCACACACGGGAGTTGCCATACTCTGTCGCTATAAACGCATCGAGGACACCGTCTCCATTCAGATCGCCCAAGGCCACCTGCCGGCTCCTGTCATCGCCAAGCATGTCGGTATGGATAAATGTCGCCCCCCCTTGAGGGGCCGTCGCGACGAACTGAAAGACAAGGGGACCTGATGGAGCGCTGCGGTCCGAACCGCGCAGCCCATCGGTCAACAGCATGGTGATTTGTTCACCGGGTCGAAAGTTTTCCAGAGGATCCAACGTAAGCATGCTGCCGTTCTGGCTGGAAGTGAACCCGATGGGTCCGCGCTGGTCGCTGGAAAGAAGGATATTGGCATCCACGGTAGCCGGATCGATGGGGGTGTCGAAGGTGATGACGATGTCGGCGTCGGCAGCCACGTCCACCGCCCCGGCGCCGGGCAGGAACGCTACAACATCGAGCAGGGGGACCACCCTGAGAGTAACTGCCGTGGGGTTGCTCGTAAGATTTTGATTGTCTTCCAGGATGTAAGTGAAACTGTCCAGACCAAAGAATCCGACTGCCGGAGTGTACACAAAGGCGCCATCCGGATCCAACGTTAGGGTGCCGTGCGCCGGAGGGGTCTGGACAACAACCGTACTGCCCGGGATGACGAGATCGTTGGACATCACGCCCTGTTCGGAGCTTACATCTAAGGGCTGGTCCTCTAATAGTTTGTAATCGTCAGCCACGCCGACCGGCTTTGACACCTCAAAGGCCCCGATGTCGCATTTTGCATCCGGGCGGATGACGCCTCTCTGATCGGTTGGCGGTGGTGGAGGTTCCGGCGGTGGAGGGGATGGCGGTGGAGACGGACACCCAGCCGCTTGGTCCACACCGGGGCTGCCGCTCATGAGACCGTGGGTTAATGTCGGACCGCCGTTGTTCTCCAGCGGCCCCAAAAGTACGGGTGACGGAGGGGTGACAAAAGCAGGAGACTGCTGGCCGTCATGTTGTGGCGAGGAACAAGCGATACACGTATTATTGCTTTCCAGGTTGCCCTCACCGCGGAAGGTGCGCGAGTATCCTTGATCCGGCTGGTCACAGTCGCTCGGGCTCTCTTTGACGGTGTCTCCCCGGGCTACTCGGGTCGTGTTTCCGACGACCAGGCTGTTCCGTACACTCATCGAGACCGATCCAATCGATCCAACCAGGTGGATGATATCGGGAGGGTCGGTGTTGTATAGCCCCCCCCCAACAGCGCCGCCGATGCACCAGGGGCTTATCAGATGACAGTTCCTGGCAAATCCTTCGGCTCTGTTTCCGGTGATGGTACTACTGGAGATAGTCACGGACGCTGTGGCCCAGGTATCTTTCACGCCATTATAAATTCCTCCCCCATAAGCGCCGATGGGGAAACTTCCCAAGATGTTTCTTCCGATGACGGCATTGTTGCTGATCGTGCTGTTTTTGACGGAGACCTTACTGGTGTCATACAGCTTGCTGTCAAAAAGTTTCTTCTCGTTAGCCAGATTGAAAATGCCTCCGCCCCGGGCTCGGCCCACAGCCTGATTCCCACTCACCGTGCTGCGCGTGATCGCGGCGATGCTCCCCTCTCCGTTCATGATGCCGCCGCCATCCGCGCCGATGATTCCACTTACACTGTTGTCTCTGATGGTGCTGTCTTCTATGGTCAATTTGCTGCGGTAGAGGTTGGCAATCCCACCGCCGTTGCCGGCCAGATTGTCTGCAATGGTGGAGCGATAGACCATGGCGGAACCACCCGCCATGTTGAAAATGCCGCCACCGTTGCTCATATTAAGCGCATCGGATTCATTGGCAGTGAGATCAGAGTTTTCGACTACCAACACACCGCAAAGATTGAATACCGCACCACCGCCACCCAAAACCCGTTTTACCGTAACCGAATTGCCTTCCAGGACAGTGTCGTCCACGATCACTATGCCCATTGCATTGTCAAGGCCGCCGCCGAATCCCCCGACCAAGGCGGAAACTGCGTTGTTTGAAATCGTACTGCCCGTTATGACCACGGCGCCCAGATCATTGTGTACGCCGCCACCACGGGCGCCCACCACGGATGTTTCGGATCCGGTGACGTTTCCGGTGATGATGGAGTTGATGACGATCAGGGCGGAGGGTTCCAGTTTTTCGCCACCCAAGGGGCCNCCCAGCTTCGCCAGATTATACAAATTGTTGGAGAAGGCGCCGAGAATTTCCTCCGGGGCCAGGTCGACCAGAAGACTTACAGGATTATCCAGGTGACTGGGTAGATTGGACAGATCTTCGATATATTCCTCTAAAGAGCCCGGAAGTAAAAAGTTGAGGTCAATTGAAGGGATGTCTATGTCTTTCAGTTTCTCCAACAGGTTGTAGAAGCCCTCGACGCCGTTCCGGATTTTATCCCCTGCATCCACCAGGAACGTAGTGTCTATTCCACTATTGCTGACACCCGCGCCGCTGAGCACTGCCGAATTGCCACTTACCCTGCTATCGACGAGTAACAGGACACCTCTCTTATGATTGTAGATACCACCGCCGGTTCCGTCCGGGGCGGTTGCATGGTTGGCCGTAATTGCGCACCTCTCGACAGAAAGAGCGCCACCGTTGTTGTTGATGCCGCCTCCTTTGGGTGCCCTCCCCCCGCGAATCGTCATGTCTTTCAGGGTGACTTCCCAACCGCTGGTTTCGCCCTCTGCGATGGTAAATACGCTCCCCCCTGCAGGATCTCCAATGACGTGTGTGATCCCGGAGCCGGTACCGCTAATCTGAACATCGCGATCGATCACCACCGATTCCTGGTATTCAGGCTCGATAAGCAGGATATCGCAGGCGGAATGGTCCACCGCATCCTGGATGGAAGGATAGTCGCCCGGTACGGTCACCGTGCATCGTGGTTGGATAAACCGGATAAAACAGTCGGTTTCCTCAACCGCTTTCTGCACGGTGGGGTAGTCTTCCGGTATGCTTACGACGCACTGAGCCGCCTCAAGGGCAGAAGTGCCTGTGATCGTCAGGAGAAGGCCGGCAAGTAAAACAACTATACCGACTAAATTCCGGTTGCAGGATAATAAACCTGCGCCGCTGGGCGATCTCATAGGTCGTTTCCTCCTCCGGGGAAGCAGAGCAGAGACGCACGACAGGAGCAGAAGGAATCGCGGGTCCCCCGACCGATGGTGTTCAGTTTGCGATGGAGCAATATACAATAAATGAGATATGGTGAAGCTATCGAGCAACCCGGCTAAGGGTATCGCTTCCGTGCTATGGATTGGTCATGTGTCTACATCAATATAAAGAAACCGAAGGCTAACGAGATCCGCGACCGGGTGCGAACCCCTCGGTATGGACGCTACTCTCAGGCGATCGGCATGGGACATCTTGGAATTCCAGTGCGGCGCCAAAAAAATAGCCGGACCGCCTTTACCAAGGCAGCCCGGCTGTCTCCCACACCATGGATCCGTGGCTTTCGCCCCTGAGAGATCCGCAGCTTTCCGTCCCATCCTTACGGATGATTTGGCTTTATCTTGATAGTTTCTTGAAAAAACCGTTACTTATACAAAAATCATGCAATAACAGAATGTTGCGGAATTTCTGATAAATATAAAAGGTTACCATGCATGGAGGAAAGAGATAATCCCATCGGGTTGGGGATGCAATTGCCCGGTTAAGGCATACAGGTGGTCAATAACAGGCGGAAGAAATATTTAACCGGATTAGAATCGTCGTGTGTATCCGAAGAAGCCACCCCGGAAGCATCCCGGCGCCCCAGAGTCCGTCCGGGGCACTGCGTTCAAAATATATCTGGAATCAATTCGCGTATGTGGATGCTATAACCACCCGGGTTCTGAACACAAGCTTTTTTTATGTGTCGTGACATGAAATACCCGGATCCATGCGCGCCTGCCGGCGTTTTCCTGCAAACACAGGCATTTTGTCCCGTCCTGCCACTTGACCCGGAACTCGTCCCCTTCCAATCCAACCCCCGGGAGGCACGAGCCAGTTTCCGAAACCTTTGAATGCGACCCTTTTTTTTACTACTCTTTGACGACTTTTACCGGCGCTTTCAATGTGGCCATGATTATTTGAGATTAAACGAGTCCGCTTTTTATTCGGATCGTTCTTTTTATTTAACAGATAAAAACCTTTGATAAATGCTTGAGAGTCTTTTATTGAATACACCGCTGAGTCGTCGGTAAACCGTAAGCCCAAAGATAGGATTTTCATTCAATAGCCTGTTTAAGCGACGCGTATCGATCGTAATTACTTTAATATCCTGCTTACATTCGGCGGTCGCGGTATATTGGGCATTTTCAACCAAACTAGACCATCCAAAAATATCACTCTGCTCTGTCAGGCTGTAGACGGTTGTCTCGTCTTTGATTTTAAGATCCACTGTCCCATTCACCAGGATGTAAAGGGATTTTGCTTCATCCCCCTCTTTAAAGATCACCGTACCCTTAGTGAAATTCTCCTCCTTGCAGCACGTATCCGCAATCTCTCCCATGACNTTAAAATCGAGACCTGCAAAAAGGTCCATCTCCGTAATATGCATCTCCCAACCCTTGTTTTGTTCCGCCATGTTAACTCCCCTCCTTTTTTATAACCCTATGTAGGATTGTATTCCTGAAAGCTTAAATGATAAGCCGTTCTGCCAGTCAACTTGTCGTGATTATATCAGCCGATATTCAGGGGAAATCTGTACATAGGTGAATGGGAGAGAAATTGTATGCCGAGAAATACTTCTGCGCGTGAACACGAACAGTTGTGTGAATTGATTGTGAGATTGAGGGCGAGGCTTGAAGTTGAAACCCAAGCGAGCAACTACTTGGCATTTAAATATTTGAAATCGCATATAAATGTCAAGCACATCTCTTGTCGGGCCAAGCTATGTGCCTGTGTTTTTTGAGAAATTCGTCCTATAGGGTCGTTTTTCAGTCTTAGAGTGTCCTTTTCAGGGTTAAAAACCCGGTTGTAAGGANTCTGTGGTTCCTTAAGCTCATATCTTTCATCGTTCTGCAACTCTCTGCGGCCGATTTATCAGCGAATACCGCTGCCTTGGATTTTTAAACTTCGGAATTCTGAAATTGGAGGCATCTACACCCCAGTCCTGTTTATATTTGTAGCGAAATAAAAATAATATCAATAAGTTGAATATAAACATGAATTTTTTTCTGCGAGCAAAAAAAATTCACAATAAGTTCACACGGAATTCAAAATTGGTTCAAATTGCGGTGGCATATTGTCTTCCAGCAGAGGCCACATCTGCCCAAAAAA
>Ga0049113_10000012_pt1 | contig 45758 bp, 55 predicted proteins | sample WorMettanBELIZE1_FD_55214 | JGI IMG/M metagenome (GOLD analysis project Ga0049113, IMG submission 55214) | Marine gutless worms symbiont microbial communities from Max Planck institute for Marine Microbiology, Germany - Olavius tantulus BELIZE.1 | ecosystem: Host-associated > Annelida >... | reverse complement strand
GCAGGACGCCAACTTCGGAAAACTGCAAACAATGGCTTTAGGGTCCTACATACTCAGACCATTGCGTGAGAATACCCTTAAAATGGTGCATAATCCCGTAGTTTTTTAAGGAACGCTTTATTTGGCTCCAGAACCTCAAGAAGGTTAATCAAAAAATCTTCAGCCAAATTTTCGGTAGACGAATGTTCGCCAAATTGAAAAGGATCTGCGGTCCAATAGCTCTCTTGATAAAATCCCTCCAACGGAGTTCCCTTTGGAGTGGTTCGCTTCCGACCAGCTTTCCAACTGCGATTTGGCTGAATACCTAACTCGCGTGTAATATCATCTGGATTAATGCTTGGATGCCAAATCCGTAACGATAAGTTGTAAGAATAATTATGCACTTTTTAACCCTAACATTAATATTGGATTGCATTCTTGTTTTTGGAAAACTTATCAATGTGAAACAAATGAGACAATTTTATCAATTATTCCGGATATAATCAAATTTATATGATATCAACAAGTTGCGACTCCAACCAAAATCCCATACTTAAGGCTGACTTCCAATATGCAGCTTTTGCCGCTATATATGCGGGTTTAACCGCAGGCGACATATTTACGTCCAACTGGATTTGCACACTTTAATCCAAGGGACTGACGATCCCCAGCCGGTTCTTTGAAGCCACATGTGTATACACCATAGTTGTGCGAAGATCGTTGTGACCGAGCAGTTCCTGGACTGTCCTGATATCACATCCTTTCTCAACGAGATGTTTTCCCCTGAATCTAAGACACTGCCTGACCCAAAACAGGTAGAAATCGACTGCTTTGGGGCTCGTGATCCGCCTGCGAATCAAGTATTCACGAAATTCTTGCATATCGGCTCTTCTGGGAGGCTGTATGTCGGGAGGGCACCAATTACAGGAAAGCAAACTTCGCGCCAGTTGAATTTAAGTTGAATATCAGGAGGTTATCTTTTACGGGGAAAAAGAAGCGCACAGTTTTTTGGGCATTCTGCACAGAAAAATGTGCAATTGAAAGAGGCGTATTCGCTGGCAGGTTTTCTAGCATCACCCCGGTCGGATATTCTGAAGTACAACGGAATGATGTGTTCATCAATGACATGGTGTTCATTTGTTGCATTCCGATGCATCATTATTAAGGTACCTTGTTAGGGCTTCTGGCAAAAAAGGACCCGGTGGAACAAGAGGTCATNTCTTTCCAAAAGAATAGCGGGGCCCTGACCTGTTTATACGTGACGCTGCTACCCTGCGGAATGAACCAATCGAAATAGGAGGTATGACGTATGGCTGAGAATAAAGAAAAAAACAGTGGATCAGCATGTGAGAAAAAATGCGATGTGGATTTTGTTTCATGCGTGGAATCCTGGAAGCAGGATTGTCTGGATCGTTTTCGCAGCTGCTCTTCCGCTTGCAAGATATAACCGTATTGTGCCGGGTCTATTGACCCGGCACAATACTTCTCATCATGCAACTCACATCATCTTGGATCATCATTCCAGCCTCGAACCTTCCCCGAGCATACCCAATCATTGGAGCCCTTCAACACACCGATAAATCTGTAGTGATAACGCCCTGAGGCATTATAGGTATCCCATGTGCTGGTTCTACCTCCACCGATTCCGGTAGACCCGCAGGACCATGATCCATCTTTTTTTTGGTTACAATATTTTACGTAGAGCCGATGCTCACAGATATTGCGATATCTCACCAGNAAATTATCATCCCGCCACCTGGTTTTGTCTACCTCTAAGCACCAATTCGGCGGTTCCCAACACGTATCTTCATCCGGAGTTACATAATACTGAGCGGCTGGCACCTGCACGGCGCTGAAAGCCACAAGCAAAAAAACAAAAACCGGTATTCTATTCATGATCCACTCCTTTACGAATANCGATAGCTGCGTGTTGTGACGAAGATCATCCGAGCCCTGTGCGGTAAGGACCCGGATGTGAGTAGTACCGGAAACGCCATATACATCCGGTATAAGCCCGAATAGCAGCCGGCGCGTTATGGACTCCATCGGGAAATAGCCTTCGGGGCGATGGCGCCCGCTTGCCAACAATTGGTCCTTTTCTGATGGTCTGTGGCCTTAAGGACCAATTATTCAATCATTTGCAGATTCTTTTCGCTTTGGATGGGCTTACGTCTCAAGGATTTCAGTCAGGAGTTCTTTGGTGGATGCCACCTTGGCATAGGCAAAACCAAGGGCCGACATATATGCCGCATGAACCTGGCCTGCGGGCACGGTAATCCCCTGGAACTCTACATCCCGCGTTGCACAGGCGTCATGGGCCAATGCGCAATCGTAGCCGAAGTCATTTGCGGCACGGGTCACCGCATCCACGCACATGTGGCTCATCGCGCCGCAGATTAAGACGCTGTCCACACCCAGTTCATCCAGCATGCTCTTCAATGGGGTGTCCCGGAAACTGTTGATCTGGTGTTTGATGACAACCGGTTCCCCCTCTTCTTCCTTAAGGGATGGGTATACTTGTGCCCCTTCGGAGCCCGGTACAAAAAATGGGGCATCCGTCGTCGGGAATTCGTGGCGGATATGCACCACCGGCCATCCCTTTGCCCTGAAATTTTTCAGTAAGGTTTCCGCGTTCGCTGCCGCAGCTTCCGTGCCTTCAAGCTGCCATTTCCCGTCTTGAAAGTAGTCTTTCTGGAGGTCAACAATGAGTAAGGCTGTTTTCGACATGATGCTCTCCCTTCAGTGTTTTTATCGTAATCGAAGAGGGTGCCTAACGGGAGGTTGCGTGAGTTTATTTTCTCAATATCCGTGAAAGGATTGGGGTTGAATTGGATACCCCGGAATAAACTCTTGCTTCTCGACCGCATCTGGAAATCGCTGGAAATGAGGTGTGTTGACCAGAAGTACAAACAACCGCAATACCCCCCGGAATCTGAGGCATCCCGGTTGATCAACAGTTTCGAGGTCTGATGCAACCCGGTATTCAGTGAAGAGCGGTCCCGTTTGTGGACCCTTGGTTATCTGTCTTCCGATTTCTCGGAGGTATGTGTTTTTTGCTGAGATCGAAATATAAGAGAACGTTAAACACAGAACCGGTGGTGTCAATCGGCGCCTTTTTCTCCGGTTTCAATACGGATGAGGATGTCATTTTCAAAATGCAGGTATCGGACAAAGCGATTGGAACCAAAATCGTAGGTCCAAACGTCGATCCGAAGCGGCCCTCTCGTCGACTCTGGAGCTTTGTACCGGTCCCTTTTATAATCATAAAATCTTGATATTGTTCTGTTTGGGGCCTCCTCCCAACCCCCCTTCCAAACCGGATCTCCGCATTTTTCCAGAACTTCGGCGGTGGTGTCACCAATGTGCACCAGACGATTTTGACATCGGACGGCATTATCGGACAGGGCAGGGGACAGTCCCCCTAGCATGAGCATACACGGAAAAAGCAGCGGGTAGAGCCATCTGTGATTACTTCTCATGGCTGATTTGTTTCTCGGGGAAGTGATCGATGCGATATCGGTGTCAGGGCTCCATGTCAGAAAGGCACCGGCGGTTTCATTGTTGTGAATTTTGGATAAATAAAGAGTATGACAGCAATGGTCAGCAGGCAGACCCAGTTGATGATCTCCAGATGGAGGTAGAGGTTCTTTCGGTATCGTACGTTTCGATATATGTTGCCGATGATCAGAAGGCCCATCGTAATGCCGAGAAACCACCAGAGTGGACCGCGAGCCGGCCTTTCCAGTGAATATTCCGCGATGGGACGGCTGTCTTCAATGTCACCGGTGACCGTTACCCCCTCCTTTGGCCCTCCCTCATAGATGATTTGAATAACGGCGCCGTCCTTTCGATCAAGAATGTCCCAACTCAGTAAAACAGTACCCTCATGCAGTTTCGACGGGTCCAAAGTAAACCCTGTAGCCGGTCTGCTTATCCTCAGTGCTTTTGCTTCCAGGATTCGGTCTGTATTGTCCAAAGTGATCGTGACAGGCCGAAGGATGTTTTCACGCCGGATGGCTTCTGTTCCGTCATTCCAAATGGTGATGATGGCCGAGGCCACGTCGGATCTGACGGTTTTGCCTTGATAATTAATCTCAAAGTCCGACGCTTTCTTGGAATCAATTAATATTGCTCGTTCCGGCGCAACGGCATATCTGAGCTCCCGGTATGTCTGGGCCGTGAAATAACTGTAAAGCGCAAACACTAACGCAAGCGCGCTGAGAACCACACCCAGCAATCCGAGAACCGGGTTGGATAACCATTTAGGAAGGGGCATCTCGTCTCCCTTTCTTTCATGCGCACGGCAAAGGTATGTCTTTTTGCCGGGATAGCGCATCGATCTGTTGCGCCGCTTCAATTCCTGCGTCGGTGATGCGTTCGGCGTAGATGGATTTCTGTGATCCCCGGCTGCCGTCGGGGATGTTCTTCTTATCCCGGTATCTACCGGCCAGCACGCCCTGTGCCAGCGGGGACCAGCTCATGATCCCAAGATCGTAAGGGCGACACATGGGGACGATTTCGTTCTCGATTCTTCTGTCGAGGAGGTTGATCCCGTGATCCAGCGCCTTGTCGATAGTGTCGATGGATTCCTTGTCGTCTGTGGGGCCGCCGAAATTCATCGTACCTAACGATAATTCCGAGACCTGGAGGCCGGATCGACCCAATCGTCTGTATTTCATGACGGGATCACCTGAAAAAATTTCACCTGAAAAGATTTCATGCCGCATCCGGTTCAGAAGGCTGTGAGCTCCCTATATACAATGAGAGCCATCAATACCGCCCCAAGCAGTAATATAAACAGAATCTGGTCTGGCTCGAAAGACTTCATGGATCCTTTATGGGGGGCGCAGTGTCTCCGCGACCAAATGTCGGGATAAAGAAAAGGAGTTTTAGGAATTATTGATAACCGTCTGTGTTTGGTGCCCTCGTGTTCGGGTCGTCTCTCTGCATTCTCCCGAACCGCAATCGCTTTGCCGCTTTCAACTTTCAGCCTTTAACTTTTCCTTACTTTCAGCTTCCAACTTTCAACTTTTAGCTTTGCACTTTTAACTTTTAGCTCAATTTCTAGTCTTCCCGATCCAACCCAAATGCACTGTGCAGAACTCTTACCGCAAGTTCCGTGTATTTTTCTTCTACAATACAGGATATCCGAATTTCGGAGGTGCTGATCATCATAATGTTGATGTTCTCCTTGGCAAGGGTATTGAACATCAGCGATGCGACCCCGGAGTGATTCCGCATGCCCACCCCGATGACCGATACCTTGGCGATTTTTTTATCGCCAAAGACATCTTCTGCGCCTATTTCCTCGGCGACGCCTTTCTCGAACTCCAGGGCTCGCTTGTAATCGGCCCTGGGCACCGTGAACGTAAGATCGGTCTGACCCTCGGATCGGGTATTCTGGATGATCATATCAACGACAATCCCCCCTTCGGAAATGGGGGAAAATATTTTTGCTGCAATGCCGGGCTGATCCGGGACTTTCTTCAGCGTGATACGCGCCTGGTCTTTGTCATGGGTGACCGCCGACACAACAAGTGTCCCCATCGCGGGTTCTTCGCTGACTACCATGGTTCCCTCCTCTTCGCTGAACGATGACCGGACGTGGATCGGGACGTCGAATTTTTTGGCAAATCCGACGGAACGGATTTGAAGCACCTTGGCCCCCAGACTGGCCATGTTCAGCATTTCATCGTAGGATATCGCTTTGATCTTCCGCGCTTTGTCGCAGACATTCGGATCGGCAGTATAGATTCCGTCCACATCCGTGTAGATTTCACATATATCCGCTTCCAGGGCGGCTGCGATGGCAACGGCGGAAGTGTCGGAGCCGCCCCGCCCCAAGGTGGTAATATTGCCTCTGGGGTCGCATCCCTGAAATCCGGCCACCACGACAATGTTTCGCTGTTTTAAAAAATCCCGAATCCGCTGGGCGCCAACCTCGAGAATTCTCGCATTGCCGAAATGGCAGTCCGTGATGACTTCTGCCTGAAAGCCCAGGAGGGAAATCGCCGGGTAGCCCATGGCCCTGAGGGTCATGGCGAGCAGCGCAGAGGTGGTCTGCTCTCCGGTAGCCAGCAGCACATCCAGCTCCCGTTTGTCCGGCGCATCGGATATACTTTTGGCCATGTCGATCAGATTATCGGTGACACCGGCCATGGCAGACAGGATCACGACAACGTCATCCCCATTCTGAAAGTAGGATGACACCCGTGTGGCGACATTTCGGATCCGGTCCAGATCGGCAACCGATGTGCCGCCGTATTTTTGTACATACAGACCCATTCTTATTCCCTTTCCATCACTGTTTGAGCCTCTTTACCAGATCACCTGGGGCCTGTCCACCAACACGGATATCCACGCCGCGTCGGACGTCGTCGATGACCTCGAACCGAATGTCGATCCGGTCGTCGGGCAGCTCGTGAATTACTCGGTCCGCCCACTCCACCGCCACAACACCCTTTCCGGAGAGAAGATCGAAAAATCCGATGTTCTCCATCTCCTCAACATCGGATATACGATACAGGTCGACATGAAACAGCGGCAGTCTGCCCGGATACTCGTTGATCAGCGTAAATGTGGGGCTGGTGACAATATAATGGCCGGGGACGTCAAGTCCATTGGCGAGGCCCTGCACAAACGTGGTCTTTCCGCTGCCCAGATCACCGCTTAGCGCCAGGAGGCACCCGGTGTGGATACCGGACCCCATCCGGCGGCCGAGGGATTGGGTTTCTTCAACAGATTGGGTGGTTATCCTGAAAGACGCGCTGGGCATGGGGCACTCCCGATGTTACACCGCCGTCAAAGGCCACCCATCAGCGGTTTCCGGGGGCGACGCCATGATTTTCGTTATCTGGCCCGGCAGGGCGGTCATCACATCGCCGGCCGTATAGCCTACAGGACCGATGTCAAGGGATAACGCATCGGCCGCCATTCCATGCAGATATGCCCCGCAGCGCGCGGCGTCGGCCGGGGAAACGCCTTGGGCCACCAGACCCGCGATCACGCCGGTGAGCACATCGCCCATACCTCCGGATGCCATGCCGGCATTACCGGTGGGATTCACGGACACCTGGCCGTCCGGATCCGCAATGACCGTGCGGGCCCCTTTCAGCACCACATGTACATTGAAACTCTCGGCAAATTTTCGGGCGCTGCCGATACGATCCTGTTGAATGGCGGTTGTCGTCGCTCCGCTGAGCCTGGACATTTCCCCGGGATGGGGTGTGAGAACGACGGGTACGGACAATTGTTTCAGCACACCGGTGTCTTCGGCAATGCAGTTCAGACCATCGGCATCCACCACAACCGGAATGGTGGCTTTCCGAAGCAGCTCCTGAACCAGATCGATGGTTTTATCGGAGGTGCCGATGCCCGGACCCAGGGCCAGGCATTTTTTATCGGCCATCTGCGCCAGGAGGATCTTCAGACAGCTTTTGGAAAGAACGCCGTCCGATGTTTCCGGTACCGGCAGCGTCATTGCCTCCAAAACCTGGGTTTCAAGGATGGGATTCAGGCTCTCGGGGACCGCCAGCGTGACCAGACCCGCTCCGGTGCGAACGGCCGACATGGCCGTCATGGCCGCTGCCCCGGTTTTTCCCGGACTTCCGGCCACGATCAGCACATGACCGGTGTGNCCCTTGTGGGCATCCGGAGGCCGGGGCGGAACCCATCGGCGGATGCGGTCCGGCGTAAGCAGGTCCTGGTGCGGGGCAATNNNCGATGCGATGTCGGGGGGTATGCCGATATCCACGACCTTCAGGCTCCCGGTTAGCGCTGCGCCGGGGTAGAGAAGGTGTCCGATCTTGGGGAATGCAAAGGTCGCCGTTGCGTCGGCCTGAATGCTGATACCACAGGGTTGGCCGGTTTCCGAGCTGAGTCCGGATGGGATATCGACGGAAAACACCGGCTTTTTCAGCGCGTTGATAAATTCAATGACATCCCGGTAGTAATCGCGAACATCCGAAGTGAGGCCGGTACCGAGAATGGCATCGACCCAAACCCCCTGATGGCGCATTTCCATCTTGTGGGCCTTAAAGGCTTTGGGATCCGGCAATTCCTTTAGGGGGACCTTCAACGGCCGAAGCAGTGCCAGATTTAAAGCCGCATCTCCTGTTACGGTGTTGGATTTCGCCAGCAGGTAGACGGTGACGCTGTGGCCAAGCTGGCTCAGGTATCGGGCCATCACAAACCCATCGCCACCGTTATTGCCGCGTCCTGCGGCCACAGCGATGGGGGTTCGCCGACCACGAGGCGCCAGAGTTTCCAGAAAGAACCGGGTGGCTCCCCGGCCCGCGGCCTCCATCAGCACCTGGCCGGGGATGCCAAAGGATTCGATGGTGCGTCGGTCCATCTCCCGCATCTCTTCGGCAGTGACAAGATACATTTCATTCCTCTTTGGGTTTCAAACCGACTGCCGGATTCCGTTTCCAGTGGACGGATTGCCGATTTTCTGAATGCAGCCGATTTTTCGGAATCGGTATCGGGTTCGGTATCAGTATCGCTTTTGATCATAGGCATACGCTCTCGATTCCGATACCGATAGCGATCCCGGCGCCGAGTATGTCATCTTCTTGGGTTTCCGTGGTTCGATGCTATAAGATCGCATTCAGCGATAGTTGTCTTCATTGTGAAAGCTTTAATACCGGACATCACAGTCCATGGACCAGTTCCGCGGCATCTCTGACCGCCCGGTCCATGCCGACAAGTAGCGCCTGGGCAGCGATGCTGTGTCCAATGACCACTTCGTGGATCTGCCCGATTCCCCGGAGATATTTGAGTGCTCGTAGGGCGATACCGCGACCGACGGCAACACCCAAGCGAAGCTTGCCGGCCAGCTTGACGGCATGCCCAATGCTGGCCAGGGCCTTTTCCCGTTGCGGCTCGGTCCGCGCCTCATGAAGTATTCCGGTATGAATCTGAACACGGATAGCACCGGTTTTGTGGGCCAGTTTCACCTGTTCCGGATCTGGATCGATCAGGATGCCCACTGGAATACCGGCGTCCTGTAATGTCGCCACGGCGTCGAATGCGGGCCCCCGCTGAACGACGAGGTCGAATCCGCCTTCGGCGCTCTTTATTTTGGCCGTCGATGGTACCAGCGTTACCCGATCCGGTTTGACATCCAGGGCAAATCCGACCATTTCCGTAACCGGAGCCATTTCGAGTATGAAACGGCTTTTGACCGTTTGTCTCAGCAGGCGGACATCCCGTTCCTGAATCAGTCGGCGCTCTTCCCGGATATGCGCGACAATGCCGTCAGCCCCGGCCAATTCGGCGATTACCGTGGCCGCGACCGGATCCGGTGTTTTTCGGGTCAGTCCGCCCCGCAGGGCGGCGACTGGATCCATTTTCACCGCTAGTTCGGCCATATTAGAAAACCTTTCCGTAGAGAATTGTTTGTCACGAACCCTCTTTTTCAAGCATTTTCATCAGTTCCCGGCTTTTGTCCGCCATGATCCTGGCATCTTCCGGGGTTGTTACGTGATCATATCCGAACAGATGCAAAATACCATGGATCAAAAGTTCTGTCAGGCGTTCCTGGAACGTCATACCGGCATCGCCGGCTTCTTTCATGGTGGTATCCGCCGAAATGACCACATCGCCGAGGAGCTGCGGGGTGATCCCGGTAAACTCCCCTTCCTGCATGGGAAAGGCGATGACATTCGTCGGTCCCGAACGATTCAGATAATTTTGGTTCAGTTCTGCAATGTAGGGGTTGTCACCGATAAGGATGGAGAGTTCACCGTCAGGACTGCCCAAGGCGCTTAAGACGGCTTTTGCCTGATCCTGTATCTTCGTCAGAGATATCGGATGTCGATCCTGACGGTTGTCGATCTGAACCTCCATTTTTTTCCTTTCCGTTTACCATGGTGAGATTCTCAGCATATTCGATGCGGTGGTGATGGATACCATTGAGGATCTTGTTGAAGCTTTTGGCGATGTTGTGCAGGTCCTTGAGTGTCAGTTCGCAATTGTCCAGTTGACCGTCCGAAAAGATCTTATTGATGAGATTCTGCACCAACCCCTGGATGCGGGAGGGGGTCGGGTTGGAAAGGGTTCTTGAGGCGGCTTCCACGACATCCGCCAGCATGACCAGGCCGGCTTCCTTGGTCTGCGGCCGGGGACCCGGATATCGGTAGCCGTCCGGATCCACCGTTTCCTCGCCTTTTTGCTGTCTGGCCTTCTCATAGAAATATCGGATCTGACTGGTCCCGTGATGCTGCCGAATGGTATCGATGATTTCTCGGCCCAGTTTGTTTTCCCTGGCAATTTCCACGCCGTCTTTGATGTGGGAAATCAGAATGAGGCTCGACATGGACGGTGCCAATTTGTCATGGGGGTTTTTCCCATTGGACTGATTTTCAATGAAATACAGCGGCTTACGAAGTTTTCCGATATCATGGTAATATCCACAGACCTTGGCCATCAGGGGATTGGCCCCGATTTCCGAAGCCGCGGCCTCCACCATGGAGCCGACCACGANGGAATGATGATAGGTGCCGGGCGCCTCGATCATCAATTTCCGAAGAATCGGTTTGTCCAGGTTTCCCAGCTCCATCAGGCGCACATCGGTGGTATAGCCGAAGGCGATTTCGAATAGCGGCGTAAGCCCGATAGTGACGATAGCGGCACCCACGCCGCCGATAAATGCAAACACCCAGTCCCAGAGGATGTTCATGCCGGAGAAATTGCCGAGGTATATATCGATAGCGCTGACGAGAACGATGTTCAGGAGTCCGACCTGGACCCCCGCCATGACAAATGATTTCCGGTCGCGACTGTTCTGTATCCAGAACGCCGCCATGGCACCGTTGATCAAAAAATAGAGGAAAATATCAAATCGATTTTGAAAGATGATGGTGGTGCAGGTCGCCAACACCAGGGCAAATGGCAGGGCCAACTCGATACCGGTAAAGAGGCAGATGATCATGGCCCCTGCCGCCAGGGGAAGGCCGAAGGTAATCGAATCCGGAGACAGGCCGTAGGGACGCGTATGGGTAATGGCTTCCCTGAAAAAAATAGAAATCTGGGCCATGAGAAAAAACACGATAAGGGTCGTCGCCAGAAAGATGAGATCTTTGTCCTGATCGTGTCCCGGCCGTGTCTCGTTCCTCAGATAAATGAGGTACGTCATGATCAGCAGACACATGAGGATCAGCGCGGCGCCGACGCCGATGGTCACCACCTGCTTATTTGTCTGATTGGCCTGCATGGCCTGGAGTTTCATCAGCTGGACGTCGGTAACCCGCTCTCCCTCGCGAAGCAGCATTTCGCCGGCTTTGATCTTATACATGACCGGCTTTTCTTCCTTGGCCACGCGGTTTTTCGTTCCTCTGTGGCGCTTCTGTTGAGGGTGATGTTCGGTTGAACGAGCCGCTGGGAGAAGTCGACGATCAGATTGATGAGCGAATAGTTGAGATTTTTTACCAGGGGCTGTCCAACAATGCGCACCATAGTCTTGGCCTGGTCGAGCCCGTAAAACTGCCTCAGGTTCTTTACCTCCCGCTCGGTTTTGGTACCGACCTCCCGCAAGGTGATGCCCGTGTCGGATTCCCGTAGGAGGACCTCCTTATTGGCCACCACGCCATTGTCCATGATGGTGGACAAAATGCTGACAATCTTGTGGGAGATATCCGACGCAAATTTTTCCTTTTCGAGAATTCTATAGGCCCCTTTGCTCACATCGATGCCGAGTTTGGCTTCAAAAGCGTCCTTCTGGGCCCATATCTGGTCACGGAGGGCGGGCTTTTCCAACTCGGTACCCTCTTGGCCGGGATTCGGCTGATTTTCCGCATTGGAGAAGTTTTCGATCAGGGTGCGCATGTCTGAAAAGGCTGCGTCCACGGTGCTGGTCACCTTTCCAGACAGGGCGGCATCATAGTCGTAGACGGTCAGGACCGCTTCCACGGCGCGGCGGCGATTGGCATCCGTGGCGGCCTTATCTTCAATNAAAAAATCCTGGGCCGCTTTGATATCCCTCTCGGCAACGTCACCGAGGTGATATGTCTTCTGGGTCGTTACAAGACTGGGAGTGAGGACCAGGGTAAAAATAAGGGTCAGTCCCAGCAGCACGCCGAGGCGGACAGACAAACTCGACGAACGCCCGTCGGAATCATTCTCCCGGGAACGATCGGCCGCGCTTCTCATCCTGGCCCTGAGGGCCTTCAGATTTTTGGTGTTTTCGGTAACCATAATGTTTTAAGCATGTCTCAGGTCCGCATTACGCCGAATTCTCGGAATCGTTTTTGGCGGCCTCCAACTCTTCGTAGGCCTGGATAATCTCCTGAACCAGCCGGTGGCGGACCACATCTNGCTTGGTAAAAAAGACGAATTGTATCCCCTTGATATGTTGAAGTATATTTTTTGTTTCAATGAGCCCGGATGTCCTCCCCGGCGGAAGATCGACCTGGGTAATGTCCCCGGTAATCACCGCTTTGGAGCTAAACCCGATCCGGGTCAAAAACATTTTCATCTGTTCGGACGTCGTGTTCTGGGCTTCGTCCAAAATTACAAACGAATCGTTCAGCGTTCGGCCTCTCATAAACGCCAGGGGTGCCACCTCGATCACCCCCCGGTGAATAAGGTTGGATGCCTGTTTGAACTGCATCATGTCATGCAGGGCATCATAAAGCGGCCGCAAATAGGGATCGACCTTTTCCGACAGATCCCCCGGTAAAAAACCGAGCTCTTCACCGGCTTCCACAGCCGGGCGGGTGAGTATGATCCGGCTGACCTGTTTTTTCGACAATGCCGAAACGGCCATTGCCATGGCCAGGTATGTTTTCCCTGTCCCGGCCGGACCGATACCGAATACGATATCAAAATTCCGGATCGCGTCGATATAATCTTTCTGGGCAGGGCTTTTGGGCGTAATGGGCCGATTTTTCGACGTAATAAATACGGTATCGAGGAAAATATCTTTCAGGCGAACCCGGTCGTTTTCGCTTAACACCCGGATCGCGTAATCCACATCTTTCGGGTAGATCGGGTATCGATTCTCGAGCAGTCCGTATAGCTGAGAAAGAATGTTTTCAGCCAGGGAGACTGCTATGGAATCGCCGTCGAGGAGCACCTCGTTTCCCCTGGCGTTGATCGTAATATCCAGCGCTTCGGCAACTTTCTGAAGGTTGCCGTTCTGTTCCCCGAAAAGCTGGCGAGCCAGGTCGATTTCCGTAAAGCTCAACCTGTGATGCTGAATATGCGTTTCGTCATCCATAATCAATTCATCGCCTGGGCGGGATCAACTTCACCGCTGCACCGGAAACCCTCTCCAAATTGGAGGATAACCGTCCCTTTCCGGACTGCGGATTGAGCCTCAACGATCCCGGCAGACGCACAGGGAACATATCACATGGTGCAAAATTAATGCAAACTGAGCCCTGTTTTTATCCTTTCCCGGACAGCTCCGGGCGGATGTTGACTTTGAGCCGTGCATTTTTTTATTTATCTATTTTACCATTCATGCCAGCATGGCCCTGGTGAAATGAGCACCGGAAACCGCCCTGAGACCGAACCCCTATGAATCTGCTGGATATCGTTATTATCGTCATTTTGGGATCTTGCCTGATCCGTGGCATCTTCCGGGGATTGATCAAAGAACTGTCATCCATTGTCGGGGTCCTGGCCGCCTTTTATGCGGCGTATTCGTATTATCCGTTGATCGCGCATATGCTGCGTCGCTGGATCACCGATACCGGGTATCTGAATATATTCAGCTTTTTCATCCTCTTCTGTGTGATTTTCGTGGCGGTGAGCATGCTGGGTGTGGTCATTAAGTATCTGCTGGACATTGCGTTTCTGGGATGGGTGGACAGGATTTGCGGCGGCGCGTTCGGTACGATAAAAGGCATTCTTCTCGTCTCGGTGCTGGTTATGGCCCTTACCGCCTTCCTTCAAAGAGGCACCCCTCTCCTTAAGAAATCCCTTCTGGCGCCTCATGTGCTGGTCATTTCCGAAACTATGGCCAAGGTGGTTCCAAAAGACATGAAGCAGGGGTTTCGGGAGGGGATGAAGGCGCTCGAAAAGGCTTGGAAAAAATAGGAGCTGTGTTTGGTGTTTGGTAATGGTGTTCAAGGTTCTGGGTTCAAGGTTCTGGGTTCAAGGTTCTGTAGGTTGGTTTTTGGAATTTGAAATTTGAGTTTTGTTTGTGATTTGTGATTTGATATTTGGAATTTTCGTTCGGCTGCGTAAATTTTTCTACTGGAATGAAACCGCATGGCTGATAAAAACTCGACAGGAGCAATGCCAAACGGACGTCTTCAGGACCTGGTAGATCTGGTGGCGCGGCTCCGGGGTGAGCAGGGCTGCCCATGGGATCGTAAACAGACTCCCGAAACCCTCCGAACGTACCTTATCGAGGAAATGTTCGAATTGATTGACGCCATTGATAGCGGTTCTCCGGAAAACATCCGGGAAGAACTGGGCGACGTTTTGTTTCAGCTCGTTTTTCTGGCGAGACTGTTCGAGGAAAAGGGCCAATTCGATTTGCCGGAGGTCATCCGCCGGAACACGGCAAAGATGATTCAACGACACCCTCACGTATTTGGCGACGCCCATGTTTCCGGTACCGAAGAGGTCCGGAAGCGGTGGGGGGAGATCAAAAGAACCGAGAAACCCCGTTCCCGGGAAGCCTCCATTTTGGATTCGGTACCGGCCAAGCTGCCGGCCTTGATGCGTGCCTATCGCATCTCAGAAAGGGCCGCCGGGGCGGGTTTTGATTGGGATGATATCCACGGGGTCCTGGAAAAGGTCGACGAGGAGCTGAGCGAGTTCAAGGAGGCGCTTGCCAACGGTGGCTCGAATGATGCCGATCACGCATCCATAAAGCTCGAGTTCGGTGACATCCTGTTCACCCTGGTCAATGTCGCCCGATTTGCATCGATTCATCCGGAAACCGCATTGGCCGGATCCACACGGAAGTTCGAAGGTCGTTTTCGACAGATGGAAAGAAAAGCCGCCGAACAAAACACACCTATCGATGCAGTTCCCAGGGATCAATTGGAGCTTCTCTGGCAGGAGGCGAAGAAAGAGTAAAATCGCGAAGCGATTTTATGAATTTCCCGCCGCGTTAGCGGCGGGATGTTTTTTATGCGAATGGGTTGTGGGCTCCGGCGTCATCCAAGAGAGATAGCCCCGTCGTCTGCAGCAGGTCAGATCAGCCGGAAGATTTCTTTTCCCATAAAAACGCGTCGCGTTTTTATTAGTCGTCAAAATCCCCTTCCGGACCCTCGTTCACATCCAGATCCGCCGCCCTTCGGATGATTTCCTCCCGGGTCCAGTCTGCCGGATTCTCGATGCGGCTTGCTTTTGGTCCGGGATCGTGGGATCCGGTTTCCAGAATGGATTCGATCGCCAGAGCAGCGGTATCTTGGGCATTGAATACATTGACCAGCATGTTGTATGCAAAGTCCTCCACCCGCTTGGACATCCGCTCACGGATTTCCAGCGGCTGGGCCAGAAGCTTGTTTTCAAAGGGCAGATTCAGCTTTTTGTAATTACCTCCCGTCCATCCGCTGGCATCGGCGTAGGCCTTCATTTCCTCCCACAAGGGTTCGGTCACCCCCTCGTTCGGGACCTTGATGAATCCTCCCTGGTCATCGAGTATGGCATTGCCGAAATCATTCACTTCCAATCCCCAGGAAATCATCTGAAGGGCGGTGGCGACATTGGCTTTGGTCGTACGGGTCTTGGCAGCGATGGTCCGGAGTCGATCCGAGTCGTTCCCGGATGTGCCGTGCTGGGCACCGGATACATTATACGCGGAAATCGCCTCNTGTATCCGGGCGGTAAGATCCACCTGGATGCCGTGATCGGAGGTTTGAATGCCGTGGGCCGTCCCGTTGTTCAGCGCAATCCAGTCTGGAAAGATATCGTGGGCGTTCAGACCCTGAATCTGGAACACAGCCTCATCCACCGTCGATAGACCTTCCTTGCCCTTGATCTCACCGACCTCCGTCTCGAGTCCGGACCATGCCGGCACGAACGGAACCAGTTCGATATTGGTCAGCAGGTTCTGGTCGTTGGGTAAATGGGACGCATCGATGGCGATGGAGGTAATGCCCGCCTCAAAAAGGGTCGGGATTTCGATCTTGGCAGCTTCGATATCTCCTTGATTTTTCAAGCCATAATGATCTGCATGGATGGCCACCGGGATGGTAATGCCCATTTCGTTGCACAGGCTGTCCACCTGCCTGGCAATGTTCCAGTAGTTGACCGCACAATAGGCGTTTTGCCCCCCCTCGGATTTGGCGATCTCGATAATCAATGCGGCATTGGCCCGCTGGGCGGCCCGGAGAGCACCCCGGATGACGAATTGATTGCGGCCATTGGCCGCCATGGCAATGGCCTGTCCTTTTTCCAACATGGCCCGGTCAATATATTTTCCACTGACGATTAGCGCGCGGGAATTGGGAAACAAGGTATTCACATTTGGGGGGCGGCCGATGGATAGGGCCTTTTCAAAATCGTCATTCGATACCGGCATCGTGACCTCCTCATAGGTTTTTTCCATATCGGAAGTTTCTGATTTTCTAATAGTTTCAATTGTTTCAAGAATCACTTCACGAAATGCCTCAGGGGCCTGCACCTCTCCCCAGCCCTTTTGGACCTGGAACAGACCATCGTAAGCCGTATCGTGAAAAGAACGGATGCGGTGAGGGATGGCTCTGTCCTGGAGTACGGTTTCGACAAGCTGGNCCTCGAATGTGTTTTCCAGGACAGCGATTGGAACAAATTCGTTCAATAGTCTGTGGATCTATCGCATCTATGCACGAAGACAAGTTGATCAGGCGTAATTGTAGATCTCGTATTCTGTTTTTTCACCCAGCAGGCCATCGATATTGTTTTGTATTTCTACACGTTCCTTGTTCAGCACCCAGGTGCGCCAATCATCGATGGACTGCCATGTGCTGATAACAAGGCACTCATTCGGATCGTCGACACGCTGGAGTGTTTCTCCGGAAACATATCCGGTCTGATTCATGGCAAGGACGCGCAGCTGCTTGAGCAAGGGGGCCAGTTCCGGGTACTGCTTTTCGGTAACACGGCGCTTAATGATGATTTTGACTGCCATGGTGCCCTCCTTTCTCCGGCCTTTGGCTGACCGAACTCGGGGTTTATCCTAGACCCGCGAAAAGGGATCGGCTGGTGCTGGTGTTACTCGGCAGGCTCTCGGAGCTGATCTAGCTTGGTGTTGTATTCCAACACTTCCTGATCATAGGCCTCGCGTTTGGCCTCATACGCGGCGTTCCGTCCATTGAGCTCCAGAATCTGGGTTTCGTACTCTTTGAGGGCGCTTTTTGTCCGGAATTCCCCCCGGCGTTCTTCTAACATCCGTCGAGCTTCCATCAACGCGCTATATTCGGTATCCAGAGCGACTTTTTCTTTTTCCAGGCGCTTGCCCTGTTCGGTGAGTNCCCCCGAGGTCACACGGGCCGGTTCGGATTCCGCTGCTTCCGCCGGGGGTTCAGCAGGTTCGGTGTCAGGTGTTTCAGAGATCTCTTCGGATTCTTCAATGTAATCCTGGTATTCCCGAAGTTTCTCGCGCTGTTCCCGCGGGACTACGGTAATGTCGTCCGTAAACCGGACGTTGCCGTTTTCATCGACATATTTATAGAATTCTGCGTTTGCCGGCAGGGCTGCCAACACAGCAAGCATTAGGATGAGGCCCAATCCCGTTCGCATGACGTTGCCTCCTCATCCGGAGCTCCAAAGGGAAAATTCGCACGATCCCCAGCTTGGCCACCGGATTGCTTCATATAAGCGTTCGGAAACGGCATAACTATACCGAATATATATCTACTCGGCCCAACTTCGTCAAGTAAACTGACCGGCAAATCATGCTGTTCGGACGTGATTTCACGGGCGCTGGAAACCCCGGACGGACATGCTCTGGCGCGCCATACGTCACCCCTGTGAATGGCCGGATGGAGCAGGCGGGATGTCGGGAATCGTCAAGATAAGATTTTCATTTTTTCCTGAAGGCATGATATAGGTCAGCGCGTGATTCCGGAATCTCCGGGCGACCTATCCACCCATTGATGGAGAAAAGATGACCACGCAATCGCCACCGTCCGAAAATTCTGCCTTGCCGATCCGTTGCCGCGGGGTGCGCGGCGCCACCACGGTTCCCAAGAATACAAAAGATGCGATTCTCGAAGCCACCCGGGAGATGCTCTATATCATGATCCGGGCGAACCAGATGAAACCGGAAGATGTGGCCAGCGCCTATTTTACTACCACCGTGGATTTAAACGCCACATATCCGGCTCTGGCTGCCCGCCAGCTGGGATGGTACGAAGTCGCGTTGCTCTGCGGACACGAGATGCAGGTGCCGGGCGGCCTTGGACAATGCATCCGTGTGCTTGTTCACTGGAACACCTCCCGTCGGTCCAAAGACATCATTCACGTTTACCTTCGGGAGGCGAAGACGTTGCGCCCGGATCGTAAAACCCTCCCGGAAATACCCGAAGAGGAGATTTCGGCGGCAGTCCGCGATTTTGATTTGGAATCCTTGAAGTTCGATCCGGATGGAAGCTGACGGGCGGGGTTCTACAGACCCTTGTAGTCATTGTCAGTCGAGCGGAAACGACGGATCTGCAAAAACAGACACGGCGGTTCAGCGGCCGCTCTTGGGAGGCCTCGGCTTAAATATCTTCACCCCGTTATCCGGTCCCATCTCAACCGCGGTCCAGAAGATCGAAGACCAGTATACCCCGATAATGTTACCATCGGGAGATACAATATCGGATGCCCTGGGCGGTTCGTCCTGATAATATCGCATGACGTTCTGGATGAGTTTCCCCAGTTCACCCGGCGCACCATCGATCTCCCGCCAGAGTCTGGCGGTTTGCCGGTATGCCGGATCCAGCCCGATAATCGCATCGGGGGCATTCTCTCTTCCGGTGGCGTAGTAACGATAATCGGCAGGCGGGTTTCCATCCTTAAACGCCTGCTCCATCTCCAGGTTCCGTTTGAGCTGACCGGCCTGCCCACCGCTTACCGCAGGCACCTGGACCAACAGGAGAATGGTCAGACAGGCCATGAATGTTTGTCTTTTCATCGTCTTCCTTCCCGGGTCCCCCGTCTGTGACGATACCGGAAATGAAACCAGGCGCGGGGCTCACCGCGGTGGACGGTTTCGGCTGTATCATCGGTAAAGCTCTAAAATACCACCGTTTCTTCCGGTATCCGGGGTTTGTAAACTTTGACTTCGTTGTCCTGCCCCATTACAACGGATGTCCAGTAAAGGGTGGACCAATACACACCGATGACCTTGCCTTCCGGTGTCAGGACCTCGGCGGCCCTTGGCCGAAACTCATGGTAGATCATCACATTGCGAATCAGGGCGGTCAGTTCTTCGGAATCCGCGGGGATTTCCCTCCAGAGTCTTGCGGTTTGCGTGTACTCGGGAGATAGCCCGAGCACCGCATCGGGAACGCCGCCCCTGCCGGTGGCATAGTAGCGATAGCCCGCTGGAGGCCGTCCCTCCAGCANAGACTGCTCCAATTCAAGGTTTCTTCTCAGTTGACCGCGTGAGCTGGCCGAGGCGGCNNGGGCCGCGCAGATTATCACCAGTACCAGTACAACACCCAAAGGCATGGATCTCTTCATGATGGCCTCAACCTAAACTTCTTTCGGATTCATCAATATCCCGGCCAGTCCGCAATCCGGTCACGAAAGGATGCCAGCCGCTGTCGGGTCTGTGACTACGGGCGATTCATGATCTGTGGCTTGAACACTTTCACCGTGTTGTCGGCTCCGATTTCAACAGGGACATGGCGAACAGCGGACCAAAAAACCCCAATGACCGTTCCATCCGGCGTCATGATATCGGATGCTTCCGGTTCAGATTCAAAGTACGGCATCGTGCCCTTGATCAGCTTGTTGACTTCCTCAGAGGCAGGACCGATGTTTCGCCATAACCTGGCGGTTTGCTTCCATTTGGGATCGAGTCCGATGACGGCGTCTGGAGCGCTGCCCCGGCCTGTCGCCCAATAGATGAGATCCGCCGGGGGGCGGCCTTCCCTGAATGCCTGTGTCATTTCCGGATTCTGCTTGAGATGACCTTCTGCTGCGGCAAAGGACATCTGAGGCACCATCCACAAAGCAATCCATAAAAAAAGAGCAATTGATTTTCTGTCCACGGCTTCCCCCCTTTTCTTTTGTTTGACGCCATCCATAATGGTTGATGTGGTCGATCTCAGCCATGCCTNTTCCGAAAATCCTGGGTGACATGTTCGTCAGGGGAGACTCGGCGGTTTCGGCCGATACACCCGGATCTCGTTTTCTTGTCCCATCCGGATGATGGTCCAGTAGATAGACGACCAGTAAATCCCAATGACGTTGCCATCGGAATCGACGATGTCCAATGCCTGGGGATCCTTTTCCCGATACCGCATCACGTTTTGAATCAGCGCGCCGGCATCACCGGGTCTGGGATTCACCTCCCACCAGAATTTGGCAACCTGGCGCCAGTTCGGATCGAGTCCGATGACGGCATCCGGAGAGTTTTTCCTGCCGGTGGCGTACCAGCGAAGTCCATCGGGGAGATGTCCCGATTCGAGGCGCTGACTCATCTGAGGATTATGAATCAGGCGGCTTTTATTGCCGGCGATCACGCTGGAAGAAAACACCAGTGCCAAAACCATGATGATCCATAAAACAGCTTTCATTTCATACGCCCATACGCAAGATGTTGATCCATGCAGCCATCAGGTCTGCATGCGCCTGTATTGTGAAGGGTAACCATGGAGTACGCTCCAATCAAATAGGCGGTCCGTTTCCATCCGGTGCCCGAGGTTCACATGTCCCTGTATCTCTTTTGACGGGTGATGTCACAGGCATGTCGACCTCTTCCTGCAGATCCTTACAGCGTCATAGTCCGCTTCAGAATCCACAGCAGGTTTCAGGACCAAAGGCCCTGCAGGCGCATACCGACCGTCATTTATAATAGCGCTTGAGTCTAAAAGGGGATACACCGCCATGGTAAAGTGCAACCAGAAGGATGTTCACGAGCTGTTGTTGCATGTTTCCCCGGGCGCGATATCGTCGAGCCGACGTTGTGACCGGCTCCCGGATTTTGACAAACTGCCCGGTTCGCCGTAGTCTCCTCTGGATTTCCACATCTTCCATAAGGGGTATATTACGGAACCCTCCCACCGCCTGAAATACCTTCTTGGGCATAAACAGCCCCTGATCCCCATATGTAAAGAGGATGTGATTGATTCGGCTAAACAGCGAGAAGCATCGAAGCAGGGGGTGATCGTCATCAAATTCCAGGAAAAATGAACCTCCGGCGATGCCGTTTCCCGTCGTCATCAGACCTTCTATTTTGTGCAGACCGTTGGGAGGAACACAGGTATCGGCATGAAGGAAGAACAGGACATCCCCCGTTGCTGCACGAGCGCCCCGATTCATCTGGCGGCCCCGTCCCTGGGGAGCGTTGAATGTCTTCACTTCCGGAAAGGCCCCGACCACATCCATGGTGTTGTCGGTGCTGCCGCCGTCGACCACGATGACCTCGGTGGGAATCGCCGATGAGGTGATACTGGCCAGGCAGGTCCCGATGGTTTTCGCTTCATTCAGAACCGGAATAACAACTGAGATCATGATGATACCATCTGTCCGGAACGCATCAGCGGCCGATCGGGTCTCTGGGACATCGCCCGGCCCTGCATGCATGTGACTTCACTTAGCTGTCTTCCCGCTCGTATTCTCGACCCGATCCCGTAGTGCGGTGAGAACCGCCGGAAGATTCTTTTTAAGGGATCGTCGCACAAGGAACCCGGGCACGACAAATCCCGGATCCAGGTACACGCGATAGTGAACAATGGTTTGTCTCCCGTTCCCCATGGGACTCAAAAGCCATCTGCCCCGCATCTCTCGAAGATCCCCGCGTATCCGGTTAAAGGAAATTTGCCGGTATAAATCATAGTCCGCGCGAAATTCGTATGCCACCTTGGGGAACAACCACATCCATTTCACATCGTGGCGAATGATTTCCCAAGTGTCCCCGGATTCCAGTACCTGGCATGATTTTAACCCTGGAATGAACGTTGGTGCCGCATCGCAATCGGTCATGATCCGCCAAATCGTCTCCGCCGATGCATCGATCCATACGACGGCTTCCACGGATCCCCTTGACTGTTGGCCGGATCGGACAAGCCGCACCAGGATCTCGCCATCTTGTATCCGCGCCAATTCAGAGTCATTCAATTGGACGTCCGTCTCCGCCGTCACCGTGATGGGATGGGCTACTCCAAAGCCAACGCCTGAAAAAAACAGGGTAATGATGGATATAAGGAGACGATTCATAGGCGGTCTCGGTATTGGGTTGATGAGTCGGGCGCCAGTCGCCAGACAAATTCAACATGAGCATGGACCGCGCCAGCGTCAAACCCGTCGGAGAACTAAAATCTATAGGAAATGACTATTAGTGAGCTTTTAAAAACTCCCTATTGAATGTGTTCATCTCAATCCCCATGTTCTGATCGAAATGAACTATGAACGTTGACTATATCGCAACGAGGAGATCGAGATGAATAAAACCGACTGCGTCTACGAACGAATTACACTCCGTACCCTTGGATTCATACTTCTACCGTTTGTGCTGTTTTTTACCGTTGTGGCGGGAATTATGGTGCCCGTTTTCGGCGTCATATTTGCGCTCCCCCTGATCGTTTTGACCGGCCTTTTTATGGCGGCGCCGAAAAGTAAAACATGCAAGCTTCTTTTCAGCAACACGGAATAGCGCCGGGCCGGAACTAAGCCGGCCGGGCCGGGTCGAACATGGCCACATGGAAGGGGTTTTTGCTCCCTTCGAGCATATCCGCCAGTATCTCTCCCAAAACCGGGGCAAACTTAAAGCCGTGGCCGGAAAGAGCCGTTATAAATACATGCTCATGACCGGGAAGTAATCCCAACCAGAAGTTTCGGTCGGGTGTGACCGTATACAGGCATACTTCCGACTGGATCTTCTGTCCGGCCAATTCCGGAATACAGTGCGCCATAAATGTACGGACGTTGTTGATTTCCCGGGTCGTTGCACGTTTTACAGGATGATCCGGGTCGGCATCGGCCAGACCGTTATGGGGCGCCACCTTGACCTTCCCGCCGCTGCGGGTGACGGGAAGAGCGTATATCTCCCGGTAAGTATGGGTAGGATCTCCGAGCGGCTCAGGTATCTGCTAAAAATTCACCGGAAATGATCCGATCTTGAAATTCTTGCCCCGTGGCGCTGTGACCCAACATACGGGGACACGTTTGACCGTNAGCGGTGTCCCCGAACGGGTCATCAGCTGTGTGTTGCCGGCTCCGGCGGCAAGCAACAGGCGTCCCGTGTCGTATTTGCAAGCGGCCGTGTGCACGCGGATGCCGGTCTGCGTTTCTTCCCAGCGCAACACCGGCTCATCGACATGAAGTACAGCCCCGGCCCGGTCCGCCTCTCCCAGAAATGTTCGCACGGCCGATTCCGAGAAGACAATCCCGGCCTGAATTTCCAATCCGGCAGTGTAGGCGCTGGGCACGTGCAACTGAGGCCATCGTGCGCGAACCTCCAGGGCGGTAAGGTACTCAAAAGGGATATGATAGGAGCGTGCACTTTTCAGAAATCCCGCTATGGCCGGAGCGTCCGGCGGTCCGATGGTGAGATTGGCGGTTTCAATGAGGAGAGATTGGCCTGTATCCTGTTCCAGCCTGCGCCATAGGTCCCACGCGCGCATCGCCATGGGCACATAGGTTGTGCCTTCCATGTAGGCGCGTCGAATGCTTCGGGACTCGCCGTGATGGCTGGCCCGGGTGTGGGGTGGGGCGAACGCATCGAGACCCAGTACGGCGATACCCCGGCGTGCNAGTTCCATGCAGGTTGCAGATCCGGCGGTACCCAGCCCGACCACGATGACATCGAAGTGTCTAATGGGTGCCATGGACGACCTTCACTCTCGGAAAAAACGCAATGAGCCCGACGCTGAGAAATGGTACCCAGGCGATCCAAAACAGGACCTGATGAATGGAATACATATCGGCCAGCCGCCCCACGGCCGGGGATACCGCGCCTCCCAGGCCGTAGGCAAACCCCATCATCAGACTCGCCACCATGGAACGTCCCCTGGGGGCCAGCGCCTGAGCCATCACGACCCCTAACGGCATGGTCGCCAGGGTGAAAAAGCCGGCCAGGGCGGCCCCCGGATACACCCAGGACCCGGGCAGGTAGAGCAGCATCAACAAGGCCGGGGTCATCAGGGCATGGGATACAACGAAAATTGTGTTGAAACCGATGCGATCCGATAAATAGCCGGCCAGTAATCCGCTGAAAGTCCCGGCCAACGTAAACAGGGAGAACATGGCTCCCGCGGAGACCAGAGAATATNCCCGGTCGACGTACAGGACGGGCATAAACGTCAAGAAGGACTGCCCCACAACGGCTCTGAGCATCATGACCAGCCAGATCAGCAAAATCGGCCTCCAGGCATGTCCCAAGGATTCTTTCAGAGAACCGATAAATCCATATTCCCGGAGTCCCTCGCTTTCCGGTGGCGGCAGCGTCAGGTACAGGTAAATCACCACCAGCAGCCCGAAGAGCATGGTTGCGGTAACCGCTTCCAGACCGAAGGTCCCTGCATACCAGGTGATAAATATCGGCCCCAGGGCAAAGGCCATCGTGCCGCCCGTGTTGAATACCGACATGGACATCCCGGCATGATAACCAGCGTACAAGGGGACCATACCGGTGGCCGGCGGGTGAAACATGGAGGAGCCGATGGAGCCGCATGCCACAAGACACAGCAGGATCCAGAATGTCGGGGCAATGCCGGATAGCGGGATGCACACCACCACCATCAGAAGGCCGCCCAGGATAAACCCCCGGGTCTCATACCGATCCGCCAGATACCCCACGGATGGTTGAACAACAAAGGCCAGCAGCCTGGCCACGCCAGCGATCACACCGACCTGGGTCAGCGAAAGGCCCAGCTTGGTGACAAATAATGGAAACAGGGGGCTGATAAACGAACTGTAAAAATCGCCGGTAAAATGGATCAGGGTCAGCGAGAAAATGATCCGGAGATCCATGGATCTGTCGGGGCGGGTTGTGGCCATCCCCTACGACCGACGGCTCTGCTCGGCGATGGCGCGTTCTGAAAAGCCACGGAACCGCTCCGCCTNTTGGNTATTGCCCAGGTTCGCATAGATTCGACTGATCCGATCGAAATAGACGGCGGCATTGTCTGGGTGCTCCCGGGCCAAAGACAAGTACAATTCAAGAATCTCGGAATTGTGAACGCCTTCTTGAAAGGACAATTCTGCATATTTGTGTTTAACGATGGGGTCCACGCGGGCATGGCAACTGGTGCAGGTGTCCATCATTTCCTTGTATATGGCTCGTGCACGGGATGCATCGCCCAGGGCTTCATGGGCCCTGGCAAGGGCCCTGGCAATGTCCTCTTGCCATCCGTACCGGTCCATTGCATCTTGGTAGTATTTTCTGGCTGCCTCGACGCCGCCGGATCGAAACAACGTTTCGCCCTTCAGCAGAATGATGGCCAGCGAGTCGGCAAAATCTTCGGGTACCGAGGCCAGCAGCACATCGACCTGCTGAAAATCCTTTTGCTCCCAGTGGATATCGCACAGTAGCTGATAGGCGGGAAGGGCGTCTGGGTGATAGGCCAAAAGGCGTTTCAGTAACTGCTGTGCCTCTGCCGTTCGGCCCAGGTTTGCATATGCGGCGGCCAATTCCAGCGGGATGTAGCTGTCCGGCTCCGGATGATCGTCCATGGCCCGGATCAGAAAGCGGACGGCGGTATCAAAATCTCCCCGGTTCAGCGCCATGTAGCCGGTTTTAAAGTTTTCCCCGTAATCGAGGTATGCGTCCCCAACCACTTCGGGAAGCGTGCCGCAAAGGGCCGCAAAAATCTCTTCGTCCGAAGCCCTTTCCTGGGAACGGGGGACGTCAGGTTCTCCCTCCGAAAGCGGCGCGGGATCCATAATGTTTGTGTCCATCTCCATGTCTTCCAGCGGGCGATTCTCCATTTCGTTCATCTGTTGCTGAACCGCCTGTTGGAAATCCGGATCAATACTCAATTCCAGAGCCAGGCGCAGAAGATCCCGGGCCTCTTCCCGGAAGCCGCCGGCGATTAGATCGGACGCATTCTGCTGATGCTCCTTTGCCAGACCTTCTTTGACCGTCGTGAGTTTTTCGGAGATCCGCTGAAGGAGCTCCGGATCCGTGTCGCCTTTCTGCTCCAACTGATCCAGAGCATGCTCATATTCCAGCTTTGCCAGACCCCTTTGTTCGGCCTGAAGCAGAGCATCTCCCTTTTTTTCCAGTTTTTCCGGGGAAGGACGGGCAAACAGGTTAAAGAAGCCCATGATCATGTTCTCCTGCTGATACGTCATCGTTTGCAGATTGACTGCTTATCGTATCTGAATGTCCGGCGGCAATGCAACCGGTATGGCCCGGATGACGCCGTCGGGGGTCTCGACCGGTTGGAAATAGGGTTGTTCTGTTATAGTATTACGCATGGCCCGGCTATGGGTTCGGAGACATGGCACCGGCATGTCCGGGTGAATTTGGCTGACTCAACAGCGCGTGCGTTCTGGGGGATCCTGGATGCTTGGTTATCTTTTAATTTTGGCAGCGGCGATTCTGGTCATTTACGGCCCCCATTTGTGGGCCCGGCATGTATTGAACCGCTACAACCAGAGGGAATATTTCTCCGGAAACGGTCTGGACCTGGCGCGCCTCGTCCTGGAGCGGATGGACATCGCCGATGTTGCTGTGGAAGAAACCGCCATCGGAGATCACTATGATCCCCAGGCCAAGCGTGTCCGATTGACCAGCGCCAACTGCGGCCGCAAAACCCTTACCGCGGCTGTGGTCGCCGTTCACGAGGTCGGTCATGCGATTCAGGACCACACCTTGTATCCGCCGCTCCGGACGCGCACGCGCATGGTTGTCACGGCGGCCCGACTTGAGCGGATCGGTGCCGCCATCATGATGGGGGTTCCGGTGATCGCCATGGTAACCCGGGTGCCGGCAGCCGGAGCGCTCATGTTTTTAGGCGGGTTGGCGACATTGTGCATCCCCCTGGTCGTCCATCTGCTGACCCTTCCCACCGAGTTTGATGCGAGCTTCAAGCGCGCATTGCCGATCCTTGACAGGGGCAATTACATTCCCAAGGAGGATCTGCCCGCGGCGCGAAAAATACTGACCGCATGTGCCCTGACCTATGTGGCCAGCGCATTGATCGGGCTGTTGAATGTGTGGCGATGGATTCGGATCCTGCGACGCTGATTCCCAGTCAGGGATCCGGGCGTTGCATGAAATCTTTTCAGGCGAGGACAACCAAGAACCATCGACCCGACAGTTTATTTTGGAACCACCGGCTTTCCGACAGTTGGCAATTTTACAACGATGATTAGGTTTCTGAAAAGATTTCACCCGGTTTGCAACGCCCAGTCAGGTATCCGGGTGTTGCATGAATACGCTGGTCGTTAAAGCTCCAGAAGGGATAATTTTGCTATGAAGTTCACGACAATCACGAAGAAAAATTCTGAAATTACCTTTTGTTACCTTCGTGCTCGTCGTGGTCTTCGTGGTGCGGAAAACCCAAAATGCGTCTAATATGTGCTCTCCGGATGTCCGGGAAAACCAAAAAATCGCCCAAACAGTTCATCCCATGACGGAATTATACGGATAGGTCCATATCACTATGGATTCGGTTACCCAAATAGCCCTCGGTGCTGCCGTTGGCGAAGCCACACTGGGCCGACACATTGGAAATCGGGCCGCCCTGTGGGGAGGTGTCTGCGGTCTCTTTCCGGACCTTGACCTGTTCGTCCCCTTTACCGATCCGGTAATGTCCTTTACCTACCACCGCAGCTTCAGCCATTCGATTTTTGTCCTGACACTGCTCACGCCTCTGTTCGTGTGGCTAATACTGAAGGTGCACCCGAATACCCGCCGCTACCGGTACCGGTGGTATGGTCTNGTGTTTCTCGCTTTTGCGACCCACGTTCTTCTCGACTGTCTTACCGTTTACGGTACGCAGATCCTCTGGCCCTTGCCGACGCCCCCTGTGATGTGGTCTTCGATATTCATTATCGATCCTGCCTATTCGGTGCCTCTGTTTTTAGGCGTTTTAGCGGCTCTGGTGCTATCCCGCAGGTCCTTCCGAGGGCATCGCATCAACACGGTGTGTCTGGCTTTGAGCACGATATATGTGATTTGGGGGATTGGGGCCAAACTCCATGTCGAGCAGGTGGCGCGCACATCCCTGGAACAACAAGGCATTCCATATACCCAACTGCTGACCGTTCCCGCGCCGTTTAACACCATTTTGTGGCGGGTCCTCGTCATGGACGACAAAGGGTATCATGAGGGTTTTTATTCCCTGCTTGACGAAGCGCCCCATGTAAAACTCAACCACTATCCCAGTGACCGGGACCTTTTGGAAGGGATCGATAGCCATTGGCCGGTCAAACGGCTGCAGTGGTTTACCCATGGGTTTTATTCCGTGGGAAAATGGGTTGATGACGTTATGATCACCGATCTTCGGATGGGATCGGAACCCGGCTACGTGTTCCGTTTCATCGTTGCCCGCATGGCCAATCCCCATGCCCAACCCACCCCAAGCCGGCGGGTGTCCAGCGAGATCAACTGGGATATGCTCGGCTGGATATGGGAGCGTATCTGGTCGACGGAACCCGAACGGGGAAGACATCATGGCGCCCGGTGACACGGATCGCCTGATCCCTTCTGCTACGGTGATACTGGTTCGACCGGCCGTGGGATCCTTCCANGTGTATCTACTCCGCCGAAGCCCTGCCAGCGGGTTCATGGCCGGCCAATATGTCTTCCCCGGTGGAATTATCGACGCTGACGATCGGGACGCATCCTTTTGGAAAGAAAAGGTGGATCTGGATGGGGAGGGTATCCAGCAGGGAATCGGCGGTTCGATCCGTACCGGAGATGCCCTGTCTTTCGGGGTGGCCGCCATCCGTGAAACCATGGAAGAGGCCGGGGTGCTGCTGGCCTCCGGGAACGATTCCTTCCATCGACAATTGGAACAGATCCGCCAACGGCGTCGTGTCAGTGGGTTGTCCCACGGGTGGTTGAGGGAGATGGCGCAAGATGGGAATTGGACGCTCTCGCTGTCCGGGCTCCGGCGCTGGTCCCACTGGATCACACCCAGGGGCATGACGCGCCGATTTGATACACGGTTTTTTCTGGCCGTCCTGCCGGAATGGCAATCGTGTGACCCGGATCATCAAGAAACCGTGCACGGTTTGTGGACCACCCCGAAAGAGGGACTGCAAGGCAATCTTGATGGCAAGGTGCCGTTGAGCCCGCCTACGGTGGTGACCCTGCATCAGCTTCTAGAATATCTCAAGGTCGAGGCAGTGATGGCATCCTCGGCAACCCAGGCCTGGAATGCGGCGATCCGTCCACGAATGGTCAAACTGGACGAGGGCGCCGTCATTATCGAACCCTGGGATCCGGCCTTTCATCGGGAAACCATATCCATTGATCCGGATGGTCTCGACAGCGCCGTGGCGCCGGTGGGTCGATCATTTTCCCGGATCTGGATTCACCGGGGCTGGTGTCGGCCGATTATATCGGCATAGCGCCGGGTGGGCCTGCCCCAGGACATCCCGCATGTCCAGAATTTCCGCAATGATGATATCCGGCTGATCNCACAGGATAAAATGGCCGGCTTCAGGGACACGGACCATTTTCAACGGGCTTTGCACCATCCGTTCGGCGAAATCCGCATTCTCCGGCATGACCAGCTTGTCCTTTTCTCCCTGTATCAGCGTCACCGGCGTCGACAGGGTTCTCCAAAGTGGCATCATCTCCCGCAGCTCTCCTTGAAGCAGCATGACTTCCCGGTTCGCCAATATTAAGGGCGTGGGTACGGCCCAGCTTACCGCCTTATAGGTGGCCAGACGATTGTACCACCGGGGGTCTTCCAGATCCGGGTCCAGGGAGGGGGCGATAAGAACCAGTCCGCCGATCTTCTCGGGATAATCCATGGCCATGCGCACGGCCAGGGGGGCTCCCAAGGAATGTCCTACCAGTATGGCCCCGCACCCGGTGGTGTCCAGGTCCAGCAGGGGGTTGAGCAGTTCTGCCTGGCGTGCCAGGGATGGGAGCAGCGCTTTATACCCGGATTTGCCGAAACCCGGCCGGTCCACCGCGATTAATCGGGCCCGTTTGGCTAATTCTGCCTGGGCCAGATATCCTGCGAACGCTTTCCAGGATCCGGGGGTTCCGTGGAGAAATACTACGAGCGGTTGTTCGGGATCTCCGGTCGCGGCGTAATGGATCGTTCGATCGCCCAGGGTGTACTCGTGAAAGGACGGTGCCGGTCGACCGTCAAACACTTTCGCGGGGTTTGTCTCGTAAGGCGGGGCACATGCCCACAGCGTGAGACACACCCAGACAGTCCCCACTTGTAAGGCCTTCGTATTCGGCATTGCGTCAACTCCATGGCCGTCGTCCGATGACGGGGCAGCTTCCAAAGGGATTTGCCGTTCGGTTCATTCCGGCGAAAGCCGTGGCGGAGATATCGGCGGGCTGCGGGTGGATCGTCACACACAGCAAAAGATGCTCCTGTTTTTCAGAACCGCAAGATTCTGCTCAAGATTTTTTCGGCCACGGGGTCCCCGGAATCGGTCGTCGATCCTTTCCTGGGCTTGTCTCTGGGGATGGCCACCCGCTGCCGAAGCGGAAATCTATCCGGCCGTCGCTTCAATACGACGCTTTTCATGACGGGCTTCGAGAAAGAACTCCACTGTGGCCCGGATCACCCCGGGTTCGGCCAGGATCCGCTTGTGACCGAGACCGTCCGTGGCGTGCAGTACCACGTTGGGAGACGTTGCGGACAGGGCTAAAGAGTCCCTGAACGGGATGGTGGTGTCGTCTTTGNCGTGTATGATCAGCATCGGGGATCGGATCTGATGAATCAACATGTCTGGGTTGTCTTGATTCAGATCGTAACCGAAATGGTTTTCAAGATCCGAGACGGCGCTCCGGTACACCGTGGCGGGAATGCCATGCAGATTGAAAAGATTGAATAATATCTCTCGCAGTCTCAGTGCCGGGGCGATCCATACGGCGATCAGGTCCGGATTTTCCTTGGCGATACAATTGATGGCGGCAGAGGCTCCGATGGAATGGCCGACCATGCCGACGATATTCAACCCCCTGGCAGGATCGACCAGCGCGCGGAGGATATCGGTGTATTGAAAATAATTGGTTGTCTGCCCTTCGGAACATCCGTGGCCCGGTGCGTCCAGGGCGATAACGGCATATCCGGCATCTGTAAAGGGGGTGAAAAAAGGACGGAAGTGCCCTGCGCGTCCATTCCAGCCATGAACGAAAAGGATAGCGGGACCGTCTCCCCATTTCCAGCATCGGATGGTGTTGCCGTGCACCGTTAGGTGAAAAGGCATTCCGGTATCCAGGGTCCTTTGTTGCCGGGAAGACAGAGGGTAGGGTGACGGTTTAAAGAACAGCCTCGTCAGTAGGCCTTTGGCCATTGTCGGGGAAATGAACCACAAGACCTGGAACAGGATGCGTGTCGCCTGTCGTTTGAAGATAAGTAAACGAACGTTCGTGCGATATTCTGTCAAATCGGAATAGTGTTTGGGCATGGGCTTCTCCAAGTTGTGACGTGTCCGGGATTCGGACCGGTTACGGTCCGACAGGGCTTCCGACGGATGATTGTGGTTGATAGGTGCGCAGCAGCTGCTCCAGGGCCTTTTCCTGCCGCTTTAGAGTCTCTTCGCTTTCGAGCAGATTATGATACAGGTGAAATCCCAGCAGCAGGGAATACAGGTCGAACGCAAACTGATCGCAGTCAATGTCCTCCCTGAAATCGCCGGCCTGAATGGCGGACTGGGCGATGCGACGGAGGCAATCCAGCCAGTCTTCCTGCTGCTGCAGAAGGAAATCTCGCACCTTGCCGGGCCGATCGGTGAAGTCCGAGCTTGCCGAGACGAAGATGCAGCCCCCCTTGAGTCTGGATGTCCATTGGTTCCAGTTGGCAACCAGCGCTTTGATTCGTGGAATACCTGCCGGGTTCCTTAGGGCCGGCACAACGATCCGTTCGGAAAAGACGTCACCGGCGTGCTTGAGGATTTCCACTTGTAAGTTCTCTTTGGATTGAAAATGGGCAAACAGGCCGCTTTTGGACATATTCGTCGCCTTTGCCAGAGAGCCGATGCTGACCAGGTCCAGCCCCAGCGTACTGGCCATGGAAAGGCCCTTGGAGAGAATTGTCCGCTTTGTGTCTTCACCTTTGCTCATGGAACAAAAATAGAACGATCGTTCGTATTTGTCAAGCCAGTTTGAATTTTTTTTCCAAAAATGCGAAAACCATCCGGCCCGGTTCCTTACCTTCGATGATTCACCCACACGTCCTTAACCCGTGAGAGGCATGCCATGAACCGCACGTTGGATAGCACTACCGGTGAATGGATCAAAGACGCTATCGCCGCTTTTATTTCGGAGTNCCCGGACAATCGGTTGAGTCCCGATCACACCGAGCCCGTGTTCGACGCACCGCTTGTCGGCTTTTCCAGCGGTGCGGATCCTCTCTACGCAGAATACGTTCGGCACATCGGCGGGTTTTACCTGACCCCCCCGGAGATTTTCCAAAGAGGGTGTCCGGGGGCGGATAGTACGCAGGCCTATGAGTTGGTCGTTATCTCCTGGATTCTGCCATCGACCGACGCGACTCGCAACGAACAGGCCGCCGGTGCCAAACGGCCTTCAGAGCGCTGGTGCCGCACACGCCATTTCGGCGAAAAATGCAATGATGCCCTGCGGCGACATGTGGTGAGCCGGCTGGATGAGGCCGGCTTCCCGGCGGTGGCACCCATGCTGACGGATTTCTGGTCCCGGTCCGACTACGGACCTTATGCGCCTTGCTCGAATTGGTCTGAGCGCCATGCCGCCTATGCAGCCGGGTTGGGGACCTTTGGACTTTGCGACGGTTTGATCNCACCGGTCGGCAAAGCCATGCGAACCGGATCCGTCATCGCCAAGCTGGCAGTGGAGCCGACCCAGCGACCCTACGCGGATCATCACGCCTACTGCCTTCACTTCTCCCATGGTACCTGTGGCAAGTGTATTGATCGTTGCCCGGTGCAGGCACTGAGCCGGGAGGGGCACGATAAATGGCGGTGTATGAAGTATACCCATGGGATGAAGGCGTACATGGGTCGGAAGTACGGATTTGAAACCAGTGCCTGTGGTCTCTGTCAGGTCGAAGTGCCGTGCATGGACCATATTCCCCATCCGGAAGAAGGCGTATAAACGGCATTGGGAGCCATCGGAGATGGATTTCAGCGAGCAGATCACGTTGGGACGCACCGGACTTCAGGTGGGACGTCTGGGAATCTCTTCGAGCTATGGGGCGCCGTCGGCGGCGTTTAAAGAGGCCTTTGACAGGGGGTGTAATTACTGGACATGGGGGGCGTTTATCAAAGGGCGGTCGTCAGAGATGAAAGCCGCCATCAAGTGGATTATCCGAGAGGGGCGACGGGAGGAGCTCGTGATGGCCATGGTATCCTATGCCCACAACGGGACCCTTACCGAGTACTTTCTCAAAAGGGGGTTAAAGGCCGCCGGTCTGGATTACACCGATGTGCTGATACTGGGCTATTTTTCCAAGCCACCCCCCCGGAGAGTTATTGACAGCGCCCTGGATCTGAAAGAAAAAGGGCTGGTGCGCTACATCGGGTTGACCAGTCATAACCGGAAGGTATTTCCCCTCCTGGCAAATGATGACCGATACGACGTATTTCATGTACGCTATAATGCCGCCCACCGGGGGGCTGAAACCGAGACCTTTCCCTTTATCACCGGTGCCGACCGATCCGGTGTGATTTCGTTCACGGCCACATCCTGGCAGCANTTGCTCAAACCGGGAAAAATGCCGCGGGGCGAAACGGCGGCAAGCGCTCCGGACTGCTATCGATTTGTCCTGAGTCATCCGGGTGTCGATATCTGCATGGTTGGCGCCAAAACATTAGACCAGATGCGACAAAATTTAACGGTACTGGACACCGGCCCCATGACACCGGATGAGCTGCATCGAATGCGTCGCATCGGTGACTATGTTTATTGCAAGAGATAAATGCTGGATATTGGGTACTGGATNCTGGATTCTGGATGCTGGATGGGTGGGTACTGGGTATTGGATACTGGATACTTGCCCGCCTGCGGCGGGCTGGAATGATGGTAAGGTGAAAGTACGAAGCTGAAAGTTGAAAGCGGATGCGCGATCCTTGAAGGAACATACGGGATGCCGGTCCCATGGACCGGAAGGGGGCAGCAGACGCTAAAAGCCTGGATCCTGAATCCTGAGTCTTGTATCCTAATTAATCCGACTCACGGGCAAACCTGACAACTCTATCAATCGCCATGACGATACACCCCGAGACATTATTTGCATTAACGGTGGCAGGCGCGCTGCTGGCGGGCCTACTCATCGCCGGGATCATTATGAGGGCGCGGGTCGCCCGTGCCCGGCAGGAAGGAGATCGTGAAGTCGAGCGTGTGGCATCCGTCGCAGATGAAAAGGACGGCATCATCCAATCCCTGGAAACACGGCTTTCAGAATCCGCGGAACACTCACAGCTTCTTCAAGCCGAGCGCAACGACTTGGAAAAGCGGCTGGCTGTGGTTGAGCACGACAATCAGACGATTCCCCGTCTGAAAGAAGAACTCCAGGAGCGCTCCCGGATGGAAACCCAGCTTCAACAGGAGCTCCGGGAGATGTCGGCCTCCCTTGCCCAGGAAAAAGAGCGAACCCTTCATCTGAAACATGTTCGTGAACAGCTCGCTAAACGTGAACGCACCGTCGACGCGCTCAAGGAGAAAATGGCGCGTCAGGATTCGTTCATCAGCGAATTAAACACGCGGATGGCGGAAGAACGAAAGGCGGCAGAAGAAAAACTGGCACTGCTCAATGAGGCAAAATCAGAACTGACCAACCAGTTTCAGGTACTGGCTCAGGAGATTCTCGAACAGAAGGGCAAGGTGTTCAGCCAGCAGAGCGAAACANGCCTCAAGACGCTGTTGGACCCCTTTCGGGATCAGCTCCGGGAGTTCAAGCAAAAGGTCGATGACGTCTACGTTCATGAGGCCAAAGAGCGGGCGACCCTCAAAAAAGAAGTCGAGACACTGCGCGATTTAAATCAGCGGATCAGCCAGGAAGCCATCAATCTGACGCGTGCCCTTAAAGGAGACAAAAAAGCACAGGGCTCTTGGGGTGAGTTGATCCTGGAACGGGTGCTCGAGCAATCCGGGCTTCGAAAGGGCGTTGAGTATGAAAGCCAGGGGTCGTTCCGGGATAGCGAAGGAAAACTGCTGCGACCGGATGTGATCGTGCACCTGCCCGAAGAAAAAGATGTCGTCATCGATTCCAAAGTATCCCTTCTGGCGTATGAACGCTATGCCAGCACCGAGGATGGCGCCAAACGATCCACGGCATTGTCCGAGCACGTCCGGGCGGTCAAAGCGCACGTCGACGAGCTGAGTCGAAAGGACTATTCGGGTTTAAAAGGGCTGAGAAGCCTTGATTTTGTCTTTATGTTCATGCCCATCGAAGCGGCATTTGTGGCGGCCTTTAAAGAAGACGAAAACCTGTTTTCCTATGCTTTCGAGAAGCGGATCATTGTGGTGACGCCGTCCACCCTGCTGGCGACGCTGAAAACCATTGAAAACATCTGGCGCTATGAGCGTCAGAACCGGAATGCTCAGGCCATTGTGACACGGGCNCGGGGCCTCTATGACAAGCTGAGACTGTTTGTCGAAAGCATGGAAAAATTGGGCAAACAGCTGGACACGGTCCACGGCACCTATGAGGAGGCCATGAACCGACTGGTCCGCGGAAAAGGAAATGTAATCAGCCAGGCGAGCCGGTTTCCGGAATTGGGGGTTTCGGTAAAAAAGAAACTGCCCCGCACAGTCACCGAAATTGCAGAGATTGAAGGGCTTGTGGCACCCGAGCCCGAAGAGGAAATATCAGAAGATTAGGTCCCGGCCCCCCGGGCGTATGGTCCAATCCCGGCCGTTATGGATATCGGCATCCGGTGGGGATTCCACGGCAAGCTGAATTCCGCAGAACAGAGACTATCGATCCATGGACACGATCCGAGTATCGGCCGGAATCATCGNTCACGACGGGATGCTGCTTATTGCCAAACGCCGGCCGACAGCGGTTCTGCCCAACGCCTGGGTGTTGCCCGGGGGGAGGGTGGAAGAACATGAGACGCCGGAGGCCTGCTTGAAACGTGAGCTGAAGGAAGAATTCGCTATCGGAGTGACGGNCCATGAACGCGTGGGCTCCCATGTCCATACGTATGATTTCGGTACCGTGGAGCTAATCGCCTTTCGGGCGGACTGGGACGATGGTGATTTCAACTCCAGGGAACATGAAGAAATCCGCTGGGCCTTTCCCCACGAGCTGGATCAATTCAATTTCGCTCCCGCCGACCATGCCGTGATTCAACGCATCATGAGCGGCGACATCGATATATAAGTAATCTGGTTGACCACATTACGTGGGCGTGAAGACCGTAGATCCGGTAGTCTTTCGATTTTCCAGATCTTCATGGGCCTGAGCGGCGTCGCTGAGTGGATAGGTTTGTCGGACTTCGATTTTCACAGCGCCGCTTTCCACAACCTCAAACAGATCTTTGGCATGGGCCAGCAGATCTTCACGCCGCTCGGTGTAGGCCATCAGGCTCGGGCGGGTCAGGAACAACGATCCCTTGGCCGCCAGTACGGCGATGTCCACCGGAGGAATCGGCCCCGATGCCTGACCGAAGCTCACCATCATACCCATGGGCCGTAGGCAATCGAGGGAATGCATAAAGGTTGCCTGACCAACGGAATCGTACACCACATCCACTCCTCGCCCCCCGGTGATCGTGTTTATCCGGTCCACAAAATTTTCTTTGGTGTAATCGATGGGATGATCGCACCCATGGGTTCGGGCAATTTCCGCTTTTTCCGGTGATCCGACCGTACCGATCACCTCAGCCCCCAAATGTTTTGCCCACTGGCACGCGATGGTTCCGACCCCTCCGGCTGCGGCATGGATCAGTACCCAATCGCCGTTCCGGACCGGGTAGCAGCCGTGAAGCAGATACCGGGCCGTCATGCTCTGGAGCATCATCGCTGCCGCCTGCTGAAAGGAAATGGTATCCGGAAGCGGTACCAGCCGATGGGCCGGGAGGTTTCGGACCTGGGAATAGGCGCCCGGTGGCACCCCGGCGTAAGCCACGCGAGCACCGGGACTGAATTCCGTGACCCCCTCGCCCACAGCTTCCACGACACCGGCACCTTCCATCCCCGGGACGGCGGGCAAGGCCGGTAGCGGATACAGCCCCGTGCGATGATAGACATCGATAAAATTCAATCCAATCGCTTCATGCCGCAGTTGAACTTCTCCGGCCGCAGGTGTGCCCGGATCATAATCCTTCCAGCGCAGAACTTCCGGGCCTCCGGTGGTTTCCATGATGATGGCCTTGGTCATAATGTGCCTCCTCCTTCGTTCTCGTTTACCGTCAGCGGCGTCCGGCCCCGTTTATGTCCGGCGTCGTATAACGATCATCATCCAGGTGCAGGATCTCGATGTCCTCCTCCGACAGCGGCGCCGGTGCCAACTCCCATGACCCCTCGGATAGGTTATACTGGTATCCCCTCTCCGTGGCCGCCGGTGTCAGACGGTGTTGGTCATCGAGGATGTTGTAGGTCATTCCAAAACCACCGCCGANACACCCCAGAAGCGTTCCCATGACCCATACCGCCACGATTGAGTCGCGTATGCGAAATTGGCNCCCGTTCATTCTGCAAGGCCGCCGTAGGTGCCGGCGTTTTTCAGTGCCTGGATCATGTCATCCGGTCCGATCAGTTCCGGATTGAACCACACCATATTGATCTCACGAAAACCCCNAAATCCCTTGGTGACCGCAACAACTCCTTCAAGCCCCTCCAGGGCCTCCTGGCCAACGTCATATCACCCAACGTAAAAGGTGATCTTTTCCAGGTCATCCCGCTTGTCTGCACCAAATGAAGAATCGGCCATGGCGAAAAAGACCAATGCGGCGATAAGTATTCTGGATACCTGTTGCATGGGATCCTCCTCAATGCCGAAAAACATCCGTCCATGGACAGACGAACAAATCCGTGACCAGACATCCGCTGATGACGGCCCAGATCACCACAATCCAGGTGATCACTCGACGNATGGTCTTCATGGATGGCTCCAATCTCTAATTGTTTAATGCGTTATGCAGGCATACGATTTCAACATAGGCATCCCACCGCCTATGGCAAATCCATGCCCGCCGGACGTGGAGACGTGACATATACAGCCCCTGGGGCATAGGTTCGGCGGTCCCGGATCCGAGCCGCCGCGATCGCGTTCAGGTTCCCAGTGGACCGAAAACCGATACGCCCTGAAATCTTCGATGACCGGATGCTGTCAAAGGCTGTTTCGAACGATGGCCGCTCCGGCCGAAATGCTGAACAGTTTGCCAACCGCCATGTCATAGGGCACCGGGGCCATACCGCAATTCGAACTGGGATAGAGCCGGGCCGGGTCCACAAATTCCATGGCGGCGCGGATCACGGCGGCAACCTCCTCCGGTGACTCGACCCGATCGGGGGTAACGGCGACAACCCCGACCAGCAGATCCTTTTTCGTTAACAGCCCCATGAGAGCATGGGGTACGCGGGAATCGGCGCATTCCAGGGAAATCTGGTCGATGCCACTGTCATTCAGTAAGGGAAAGATATCCGCGTACTGGCGCCACTCACTGCCCAGAGTGTCTTTCCATCTCAGATTTTCATCGATGCCATATCCGTAACAGATATGCACGGCGGTGGTGCATGCCAGCCCCTGAATGGCACGATGAAGCGCCTCTAATNCCCATTCCCTGACGTCAGACAAGAAAACGTTAAAAGCCGGCTCATCGAACTGAATGATATCCACACCGGCTGAAACCAGCTCATGAGCTTCCTCGTTTAGGATATCGGCGAAGGCCATGGCCATTTCCGGGCGGCTGTTGTAATGCACATTCGCAAGGGTATCACAAATGGTCATGGGGCCGGGGAGGGTGAACTTCAGCAGGCGCGACGTTTGTTTCCGTGAAAACCGCACTTCATCCAGGTGGATCGAGCGGGGTCGGGAGACAGGCCCNGTGACCGTTGGCACCTCGACAGTATAGCGATTGTCCCGGATTCCCATGGGTGTTTTCGTGTCCCAGTCGATACCTTCAATCTGCTCAAGAAATCCATGTACGAAATGGGTGCGGAACTGTTCGCCGTTGGTGACGATATCGATCCCGGCGGCCTCCTGATGCTCTATCCATTCGACGGCGGAGCGTTTTTTGGCCTCTTCGAGCGCTTCGCCTGTCAGTTGCCATCGCGGCCATAGCTTTTCCGTTTCTGCAAGCCATTTCGGTTTGGGGAGGCTTCCCACGTGAGTCGTTGTCAGCATGGTCGTTCCTTTCTATTCGAGGGTATGCATGACTTTAACACAATCTTATAACGATTCAACAATGGCGGGTCGTGACAAGGAGCCTTAAACGGTCATCCCATCTGTTGATTTTCTATCCTTCTTTTAGGTATTGTGTGCAAACGGGGTTGCCCGTTCGTGTCCATTCAAACGGGGAGGGGTACGGTGATGCACATTGTGAAACGGTTCTTCGGTAAACCATCTTCCGCCGGAGGGCGACAGACGGCTCAGACAACCGAACACGATGTCCGAGTGGCCGCATGCGCGCTTTTTCTGGAAATGGCCCGGATCGACAATTCGTTTACCGAGGATGAAACCCAGGAGATTCTGTCCATCCTCCAGGCGAGGTATGGCTTGTCTCCGGAGGACGCCGAGGAATTGATTGCGGCGGCCGACAAGGAACTGCAAAACAGCGTGGATTTATGGCAGTTTGCCCGCTTGATCAATGAAAATTACACCAACTCAGAAAAACTTGAAATCATCGAAATGCTGTGGCGGATTGTGTTCATTGACGGCAAATTAGACAAGCACGAAAACTACCTGATGTACAAATTCGAACAACTGCTGCGGCTTTCCCACAAGCAACTGATCGATATGAAACTGAAGGTGCGTCGCAGCAGCGCTTCACAATAGTCTAGCAAAATCGTCGGACAGATATCACATTTGTTGACATGATGGCTCCCCTGTGAACCGGAACAGGCTTCCGAAACCGTGCAGATCCCCATAAATAGTGCAACCCAGGCGAACAGATTCGGTGGCCTGAATTTTGCATTCAGATATCCCTGGTGACGAAAACAGGTATCATGGCCGCTACGCCGGCCAGGGAGGCACTGATGTACCGCGATCCCGATGATCCGACGGTTCCGGATGAAAAATCGATGCCAGGCTCCGTCGGTCAGGATCTCATAAACGAGATTCGGTCCGAGTTGTGCTCGTGTGCAACGGAATTTTCCCCCAAGCACATATTTACGGTACCCAATCTTGAGGAAATCGCCAAACTCCTTCCTTTTCTGAAGCGCGGTTTTTCTCCGACACCCTGATGGTCGCTACCATCCGCTAATCCTGAGAAACTGACGGATGTCTCTTCCTATCGGTGGAAATCCCGGAGTTGCGCCTACCGGTTGGGGAATCTACGCCCGAACGCATGACCGGTATCAACGGGTGTCCGATGCTCTCTGTTGCGCCCCCTCAGTCGGAACGGGACCGGGAGCGTTTCATGACTATAAAAATACCAAAGATCATCCATTTGTTTTCGATATCATTAATTTTATGATTAATCTTCAGTAAGTTACACCCTTGTTTGGTGTAAAGTCCATGTGGGTAGAAAAATGTTTATCATTAGTGTATAGAAGGGGTTTAAATATTTCCCTAACACACCTCAATCTGGAGGGTGTTCCACGGTGGGCCGAGATTATATCGACGAGCTGGTGCATGCGATCGAACGCGTGGTGACGCCGGATGCCGCGTCATTAAGGGAGATTCTGTTTGTCTCCGGCATGCCCGAAAGTACCCAGAACCTGCGATATTTAGGCTACAATCGCCAGATTATCACCGAAGAGTTTCGCACGCTGGAATTTTCCGCGGTCGCCGTGATCAACAACAGACGAATCGGCCAATGGCGTTTGACGGGCCGGAAAAAAAAGCTCAGCCAAATCATATTCAGCACCCGATGGACCCGGAATTCGTTGGATCTGTTTATGAACAAGCTTCGATGTCACCCTGAAATGATGGACATTATGGCGTCGGCGGAGACCGATTACACTCTCCTGGGCATTCTCCAGATCGATCAGCTTCACGGCACTGACGTGCTGACCCGCAAATATCGCTATATCCGACCCGTGATTGCCATTCCCGATATCCACGAGGATGCTCTAAAGACGGTAAGGGCCTTTGAGGCGGCCAACGAGATGAGAGAGTCCCGCATCACCGGTATGCTCCTGTATCGAAAATCCGGTCTTCAAATGCGCAGCCACTAGCGCAACATCATCCTGTTACACATGATTCACTGATTTTCAGAGGTCAGTTGTCGGTGGGCCGGTCGCCGAGGATGGCTTTTTTTAAGGCATCGGCGATCCAGCGGGAGGGCTTGCCGGCCAGAGAGTAACCGATGGTCGCCACCATGACGTATACCATAGCCCGTGCAGCGCTGGATAGTTCCGGGGGAAGAAATCCCGGGGTGGCCAACAGGGCCAGAGCAATCCCCAGTAGAATCCGCCATGTTTCGGTGGAAAACAGAATATAGAAGAAGATGTAACCCGGTGTCACGGGACGTTTGGTCACGGATTTACTCCTGAAAAGATTTCATGCCATGGTTGGATCAGAGGTAGCCATGCTTGGACCCCGCACATCGAACAATCGATTCCAGAGTGTCGTTTCGATAGCAGGCCATCACCGGGATTTCCTGGGCGTCGTTCACCCGTTTAAGCTCTCTAATATAGGCCACGGTGGCCTCAACAACTTCCCGGGTCAGGGAAAACATTTGAGCGAATTCATCAATGGAAAACTTGCCCCAGTCGCTGATAATCTGCTCAACCTGTTCCACCGTGGGTAGTTTTTCGTTTTCAATTCCGGTCATGAATACTCTCCATCTTTCCGTGGGGCGGGCCGTTTGCGAGCCGGTATGCATTTTTNGGATGGGATTCTATTAAACCGCAAAACAGAGGTCAATGTATATCCCTAATGTAATGTCCAAGGAAGGATTGTACAATCCATGGAGGTCTTCCAGCGATTGCCCTCATTGCGGNCCGATGTATCTTACGTTCTNCAATGGGCAATCGCGTTGGCATAATATTGCATCAGCGCCTGCTCCTGGGGAACTATCCGATAGGTATCGTTTTCATTGGATACCAGTCGTCGCAGCTTCAAAAGATGCACCGCTCCGGCGATGACGTGGGCTAACGAGCTCCGTGAAATCTCGAACACCGGACCACCGGACGCTTGCAACTCGCGAATCAGTTTGGCGCTACGGTCTTCGATTTCCAGAAGATCAATGGGGCGGTTGCCCGACTCGAGAAACACCGTGGCCACCAATGACACCGGCAGCACCGGTATCACCTGCTGAACCCCGCCCATCAGGATGTGACATANCCGACGGATTTCCGGGAAGCGGACCTCCCGCTCCAGTTGGCTGAAATCGATTCCATGTTCCTGACAATAGCTGCGCATCGACAACGGATGGCCGAAATTCACACAAGCATACCCATAGCGCTCCCACCGATTGAGCACCATTAAAACAAGGCTCCGTCGAACAAAACGGAGCGTCGTTCGAAAAATATACCAGCGGCTTCGCTTTTTGGCGGCAGGATCCAGATCCCGTAACAGACTCCGGTCCTCCAGCGTTCTATCGTAATTCACGCCCACAGGGATGAAGACAATATCCCGGGCTGATGCCGGCGCATAGTTGCGCAGCATATAATCCACCAGGCCCAGTTTGGGTTCGTGGAGCAGACCGTCGCGTGTTAATCCCCCTTCCAGGAACACGGCCTGGCAGACGCCCTCCGTTGTCGCCATCTGAACGTAACGTTCCAAAATACGACGATACAGGGGATTGGTGCCCGAATTGCGCCGCACAAAAAACGCGCCCATGGCGCGTATGAGCGTTTGCAAAGGCCAGATACGGGCCCACTCGCCTACGGCATAGGATAAGGTTGTCCGTTCAGCGGCGAGAAATGCGACCAGAATGTAGTCCATATTGCTACGGTGGTTCATGACAAATACCACCGTTGATTCCGGGTCTACCTCTGAGAACTGATCGTTGTCCAGAAGACCCACCCGAACCCGGTACAAAATTCTGGCAACTTTTTTTGCCATCCAATAGCCGATTCGGAAGTACAGATAGGCATTGAAGGACGGCACGATTTCCCGGGCGTAGGTCAGGGCCTTTTTTTGCGCCACCTCCAACGGCATGTCGTGACGTTCCGCATGATCCTGGACTGCCTGGAGAACCTTGGCGTCGTAAGCCAATCGATCGATGAGGACTTGACGTTTGGTCAGCTGAAAGGGCCTTATTTCGATGTCCAGCCGCGTACTGATTTCATTCAAGACGCGATTGATTTTACGCCGGATAAACCACCGGGTGCTGGGAATGAGAATCTTGTCCAATACCGCCAATATGGCAATTCCCACCAGCAGGAGAAACAGCCACAGTGAAATGGTTATCTCATCGGTCATCATTCACATCCCCGTGCATCGACGCTTCTTGTGACATCTCCAAGTGACTGCAGCCCCAGCGGCAAGGCCTTTGTCACGCATATGACTGGATAATTCAAGATATAATGACAGAAGGGGGTATCTCCGACCGGGAAATCTGACCCAGAATCAGCGTGTCTTGCCCTGACCGCGGGTCACTTGGTATAGTTCAAGGACCCGGTGAATCGGGTGAACGTCCTACCGGGAAAACGGATCTTTTAAAAGGCCCGGTCATTTTGTGTCCGGAAAGAAGCGTTTATAGCCAGATCCATACGTCAAAGGCGGCAGACGACCGCATGGCCAGGCTGGCGAAAAAGGGAGGAACACATGATCACCGTACAGCAGATCATGACAACGGATCTTATCACATTGACGCCGGAGACGGAGATTATCAAGGCGGCGGAAATCCTTTTGACAAACCGAATCAATGGGGCCCCGGTGGTCGGCGAGGGCGGCCGGTTGGTGGGCATCCTGTGTCAGAGCGATTTAGTCGCTCAGCAGAAAAATCTGCCGGTGCCAACCATTTTTTCCCTCCTTGAGGGCTATATCCAGCTATCCTCCCGGAAAATCGAAAAACAGGTGCAAAAAATCGCCGCCCTTACCGTGGCTGAAGCCATGACACCGGATCCGGTCACCGTGCGGCCGGATACTGGGATCGATGCGGTGGCGGCGCTGATGGTGGACAATAATTTTCACACACTTCCCGTGGTCGATGGTGAACAGTTGGTAGGCATCGTCGGAAAGGAGGAATGTGCTTCGAACATTGATTGGTCCCGGGTAGCTTAGAACTTATGCTGTGGGACCTTCCCGATAGAATATGGATATCGTCAGATTCCGCTCGAGCTGGGTATCTTTCACCGCAACCATGGATTCGGACTGGAGCACCCGGTCAATTTCGATATCCGGATGTTCACTCAGCCACTCGTTTATCTGAATTTCATTGTCCACGTTGATGGTCTGAGTACAATAATTGAAAACTTTTACGTGTATCGGATTCATGGGCCCTCCCTTGAGTTTCAGCCGGCATTGGACGCTTCCTGAAATATCCATGAAATATTAGAATGTTGATCCTCCATTTGCAAATTCAAATCTGCCCGTCCGCACCTCCGGTTCAGGAGTTGCGTCCATGGCGACCGGCCCGGCCGCAGCTGCTCCGTCTTTACCGCATCTCACAACAATTGGTGTTATAGACCGGATAAAAATGTTGCGACCGGCTCGGAGCTTATCCATTGCGAACCGTATTTATCGAAAATATCACGTGTTATCAATATATTAAGCATAGTTTTGGAAATTTTAAGGGCTGCCTAAAAAATGGGTACAGAACTTGCAAATATTTCAAATTCAGCAGCAATCATGTGTCATTGCGATCTGAACAGGTCCGGTGACGGCATGATCTGCGGCTGCCGTAAAACAGGGGTTCGGTGGCGGAGGGAAAACATGGGTAGAACCACAATGAACATCTCAGAAATGACATCCTTACACGTCGTGCNGGAAGAAGAACTTCTGGAGCGGTTGGTAAAAGCATGCTGCAAGAAATGTGATCCTGCGGCCTTAACCCATCGAACCTCGGATGAGAATGCCATGGTGGCGGATGATCAGGAGGCCTCCATGGCAACCCATGACCGGATCATTTGGAACCTATTCCGGGAGTTGGTTCACGAACAGTCCAGGGGAAAGTTCTTGCAACTGAGAGAAATGATTATAGAAAGTGGATGTTACACGCCGTATGTCGGTTTGATTGAACAGATGGAGCGACATTTAAAACTGAATCAATACTCCCGGGTGATCGATCTATATCAGTCCTCGTGGCCGAGCTGTCTGCTCAGTCCCAGGGCCCATCTGTTGCTCAGTCGCGTTCACGATATCCAGGGCAATGCAGACCAGCGCGACTCCGAAGAGGCGCTCGCCGTTGCGGTTCTCGAACTAATTTTGAAAACGGGTGACGGGACCAAAAAATAGCCCCTACGGCGTGCTTCATCTTACCGATGAAGCCGACGTGCTGATCGCGCTGGAAAAGGATAAAGTTGGTGAAGAACTCATCGAATGCAATGG
>Ga0049113_10000009_pt1 | contig 50316 bp, 42 predicted proteins | sample WorMettanBELIZE1_FD_55214 | JGI IMG/M metagenome (GOLD analysis project Ga0049113, IMG submission 55214) | Marine gutless worms symbiont microbial communities from Max Planck institute for Marine Microbiology, Germany - Olavius tantulus BELIZE.1 | ecosystem: Host-associated > Annelida >... | reverse complement strand
ATTCATGGTATCTTCTCCTTTCTGGGAGAAGACCCTACACCACCACTTTGACAGATCCGGTCATTTTGGCCTTAAATTGGTACATAGTCCCGTATATAAATTGCCATGATAGCGATGCTACGCCGCCCGTAATCCTGAGCATCGTCGAAGGGCAGGGTTGAGCTGGTTTTGCTAAAGCGGTATCTCCCGCTTTAGCAAAAAATAGGACCCTCTGTGTCCTCCGTGTCTCCGTGGTGAAAAATCAGTCCTTATACCTTTGGAAAGCCTGTAAGAAGTCATTAATCCATGAGCAGTGAGAGGAAAAAGCTTTGATTACACGACATCGTTTCTTTATCATGGAACATATCACGGTTAAAACCATCGGGGAATGACCGGAGTAAAGAAATGGCAAAAACCTATGACCCGAGAATGCATACGGCTGAGCACCTCCTCAACGCCATAATGGACCGAACATTTGGCTGCGGACGGTGTTTCAGCGCTCACATCGAAAAGAAGAAATCAAAGTGTGATTACCACGTGCCCCACGGGATATCGGATCAGGATACCCGTGATGTCGAAGCGGCTGTCAATGGGGCCATCCGCGCCGATCTTCCGGTTGCAGAGGAGTGGATATCAAAGAAAAAGGCCGCCAAACTGTATCAGTTAGAGAAACTGCCGGAAGATGCCGGAGAAACCGTGCGCATCATCCGGATCGGTGATGTTGATGCCTGCCCGTGTATCGGACCCCATGTGATATCCACCGGCGCCATCGGTACCTTTCGCATCACATCCCACAGTTTCAGAGATGGCGTGCTGCGTATCCGTTATAAATTATCCCCCTCAACCAGCGTCGGCTAGGTGCCATGACCTGGCTCTGGCTATCGCTGATGACGGCTTTGGCAGCCACATCCCAGGATGCTTGGATCAAGCGATATTTTTCCGATCTGACACCCTATGAAATGACCGCCATTCCTATTCTTTACAGTATCCCATTTTTCTCTTTGTTTCTGCCGTTTGTCACGGTGCCCCCATTGGACGCGGTATTTTTCGGGTGTGTGCTTGTCGCCCTGCCCATTAATGCGTTCGCCATTGTGCTTTACATGAAAGCCATCAAGGCCTCTCCTTTGTCCCTGACCATTCCCTATCTGGCGTTCACGCCTGCGTTCATGATCCTGACCGGCGGTCTGATTCTTGGAGAACTGCCCAATCAATGGGGGGCCCTGGGGATTGTCGTTACGTGTGCGGGTGGATATGTCCTGAATCTCGACGCCGGCCGTGGCCGCATCCTGGATCCCCTGAGCGCCATTTTCCGGGAAACCGGATCCTGGATCATGCTGATCGTCGCATTTCTGTTCAGTTTCGCGGCGGTCATCGGCAAGCTGGGGATTGAGCATTCCTCCCCGATGTTTTTCACCTGTTCCTTTTTCCTCGTGTTCAGTGTCGTAATGAGCGGCCTTTTGATGGGGACAGGGCGTGCGCGCCTGCCGTTGCTCGCGAGATACCGGTGGAAGGGATTAACTGTCGGGGGGATTCTCTTTGTCCATGCGGTACTGCACGGATTTGCCATATCCATGGCAAAAGCGGCCTATATGATTGCCATCAAGCGCCTCAGTATTCTTTTCAGTGTTTTGCTGGGGGGCATCCTGTTTCATGAAGGGGCTATCCGGATCCGGTTTACAGGGGCCGTCCTAATGGTCTCCGGAGCAGCGATTATCGTCGTCAAGGGTATCTAGTCCATCGAGCGTCAATTCTTTTGCTGGGTGCGGGACCATCGCACGCGGATGACATTGATGATGCGACCGATGGAGGCCGTCAGAATCACGAGTATCACCAAAAATGCCAGCGGAATAACAAGTGCCGCACTCAGTTTTACGATGAACAGAAGAATCGGTACCGCCACAAATAGGATCAGGCTCACAATGATGATGGACAAGCAGCCGGTCACAAAATCCTTGGTGAAACTTTGTGGTGGCTGCGGGGCTGGGGGACTGTTTGGAACGGACTCGGGATCTTTTTCCATGATCGGTTCCACGTCCGGTGACTTTTGAATATCGTTGCTCATGGAATGGAACTCTTGGTTTGAGACCTGCTACGGCACCGGATGACATTGTGAAACGAAAGGTCATCGTGTAAACGACGGCATTCTATCTCGGGATGCTGCGCGGTCATGTTGTCCACAAATTGACGGGGGTGGGCTGCCAATACGTACATGGGCCTCCCCTCATCTGTTTGGCCGGCTTCGATCGGAAATTCAATCTCATCATACGCGATTCTGAATTTTCGCAGATACGAGAACAGGCTGCTTTCCACATGATAGGTGAAGACGGGTCCATTTTCAAGTTGTAGGAAATGGGTCAGCTGAACGGTGCGTTGCAGCGGCTTATAGGGCCCTTGAAAATAGTTATAGTAGATATTGTGCGATATCCTACCGTCTTCGATATCTGCGAGGAGGTGTCTGTTCTTTTCAGAGATGGCATAGATAAACGTGATCTGACAGTAGATGACGGCGGCAATGACCGCCGCTGCCCATGCCACGGTTTTGGTCGCTTTGAGAAATCGCATACAATAGAAAAACGAAAGGGCAACAAACAAGGCAAACACCGGTGTCAGCGTAATGAACACCCGATAAAAGGGATTACCCCCTCGGATAAAGCTGAACACAAAAGGTAAAACCAGCAATGCAGCAAAAATAACATAGTGCCTTTCATATCCGAAGGTTTCCCCCTTGGACCGCCGGTTGAGGAAACCCGCCAGTCCGACCGCGATGACCAGCAGGATCAGGTATCTTTTTGATATGAACCAGATGTAGGTTTGCGGCAGCACCTCCCGAAGAATATGGATATTGAACAAACCATCACTTCTGACCCACGGGTTGTCAATCACTTCTCCGAAAACCGGCGTGTACAACACCACAGCAGCTCCTGCCGATCCGGCTATCATTGCAATCACGCTCAGATTTTTTTTTGTGTCTGGTTGAATCTGCAGCTTACCATCAGCCGGTCTTCCGGGCTGCTTCCCGGTGCCGGATGGTTCCCGTTTGAACCCAAGCTCCGATCGGATCGCGGAGATAGCATAAACAACCGCTATACTCATGAGAAAATAAATGTTGGACGGGATCGCATAGATGGCCAGGGCACCCAGTAGGGCGACCAGCAGGGCATTGCGAATACGGCCGTCAGCTTCATACTGGAGCAGATAAAAGAGCAAGATGGTCAGCAGCATGATGCTCATGCCGTACCCGCGAACCTGTACCGTAAAGTTATAAAACGGTATGGTGGTCACCAATACTGCGACGGTAATGACAGCGATCCCCTCATTAAAGAAACGTTTTCCGGTCCGATAGGCATAGATAATGGTGATGAGGCTGTAGGCGAACATGAGGAGCCGTATGCGGTAAGGCCGGTCCATCAGCTCAGCGACATCGACAATTCCGATCGCTCTCAGGTACAGATGATTGAGTAGATTGTGCAGAATATGATTGTTGGGAACGTGGTAGTCCTGAACGATGGTTTTAAGATCTTTGAAGACGAAATGGACCAGTGTGTACGTCTCGTCAAACCAAAAATCCTGATTCATATACTCACCGAACAGAAAATATAAAAAGGGCAGGATAATCAGGAGAAATATCAATATATGTCTGGTCGTCGGTGAAATCTGCATACTATGGAGAATTCTGCGATAGCAATGATTGCAGTATGGCAACATGGTTGTTGTCTTGCCAACCCGCAAGATAGATCCGATAAGTCTCTGCCGGAACCGGATGGAATACAAACGGCAGTATGCCCCACACACTTGAATAAAATCCGGCCCCAACAGAATTGTTCATGGTGGATACCGGCGCATTGACAGGGATTTGAATCGTATGCAGCAATCGATAGTCCTGCTTGGGGAGGCGAGTCGTGAGGGTATTGTTGTCCGGGACGACAACGACATCCCCGGCTTTTAACACCATTCCCGAGAAATTCATGGGATGGGCACCGATGGCCTCCATGTAATATTGAAATCCCCAGTGACCCTGAAACCAGATCGTGTTCGGATACCCCGATAGCTTTTTTTCCAGATCCATCGAGAAATCCCTCTGACTGCGGGCCAGTTGATGATCGCCCCAGGCGACCGCGACGGCCAGACAGACGCCGAGTCCCATGGCGAATATAACGGATGGACGAACCCCGTACCCATCACGGCTGGATCGATTTGCCCGACGGGCAAAGATGACGGCAACGGCCGGCAGCATGGGCAGCAGGGCTCTCGCGTTAATGGTCCAGTTTACGTAAACCACGAACACAAAAGTACCGATTATCCACAGAAACAGCGTTAGGGTCAGGCCATTCCGGTGTTGACTCAATTCGACGACGGCGACCAGCAGAATGTATACGCCGACGGCCCAGAACAGGACAAACTGAAACTGCACGGCGGCCGGCAGGCGATCCCAATTGGGAATCGGAATCACACCCGTCGTCAAAAGAAAAAAGAGCCCGAGGAGACATGCGGCACCGCAACCGATGCCCAAGAGGAGAGATCGTTTCGAAAAGATAAAGGGCGCGAAAAAAACAGCGCTCATCAGCCCCCCCCCAACAAACGCCAGTCCGACTATGGTCTGCCGAACCGGCGCCCAATTTCTGTCAATTTGCCACTCCGAAGTAAAAAAGAGGGCTTCTCGCACAAGATCTCGACCGTACAAATGCAGCGTGATGGCCTGATAAGCCGCCACCATTGCCAGAGGGATGAGAAGATAGAGCAACAGGCGAGGTCGTCTCGTTTTCGATGCCAGGGAATGGACCAACAGCAAAGGGACCAGGCTAAGCCCAAAATATTTCGTCAACGCGGCCATACTGGCCAAGACGCCGGATAGTGCCATTTTCCAGGTCTTTGGCTGCTGCAACCCCTCTATCCAGAGGACCGCAGACCACACATACAGCGCCGACAACAATACATCGGCCATGACACTGGTTGCCGATACGAGAAACGCCGGGGCGGCCAGAGCGGCAAGAACCGACAGCTCGGGTCCGGCGGAATAGACCTGTGCCAGCCGAAACACCCCAAGAGCGAAAATTACTGCCGGGAAAATCATGGCCAAATGGAGAGCAAATTCTCCCGGACCAAAAAGCATGGATGGAAGGGCGAGAACATATCCGGTCAGCGGCGGATTTTGGATGATGTGATGGGCAGGATTCGGCGTGCCGTTCCAGTTGATCTCGAACCCGTAAAAATCAAATGGTGCTTTTTGAATGTGTTCGGCGCTCCACACAAACAGGGGATCGTCAATGTGGTACGCTTTCCCGGAAAACGGCACTAGCAGACAAATTATCGCCAGTGCCATCATCCACTTGCCATCAACAGATCTCAGCAATGGGGTCCTCTTTTGAACTCGATATCGCCAATGAAATGACGCTGCACGTCGTATTCCCGGGCCTCCGCTCCTGTTTCCCATGCAACGTCCGAGTCCCAAGTATACCACAAACCGGAGGGGAACCGAAGTCGGCCGTGTTGCCGAACCGGACACCGTCCGTGTTGCCGAACCGGGCACCGTCCGTGCGACCCGACGGCACACTTCGGTGCGATCGAAGCGGATCCACTCCCCGTCGAGGCAGACAAACTCGCTACTTTTATGATACTATGTTCACCGTTAATGGCGGCCCCCGGAAGTTGTGCGTTGCATGAGGGAGGAATTCCAGGAAATCCCGGTCAACCATGACGTTCATCAAGGAATACAACAGACCCACGAGCCATCCAATCCCGGACTGGTTGCTTTGCCTGCTGCTGGCGGCGGTTGCCATCGGCATCTATTCCAACACCATCGGTGGCCCCTTTGTGTTTGACGACCATGAAAACATTGGTCGAAATCCACATCTGCAGCTTACCCGAATCGACTGGCAGACGTTGTATGATGCGGCCTTCAACGGCGTGATTTCCACACGGCCCGTGTCGTATGTCAGTTTTGCACTGAATTACTACTTCCACGGATACAGCGTTGACGGATACCACTGGATCAACATTATCATCCATGCCGTCAACGGAATCCTGTTGTATCTGTTCCTGAAGCAAACCCTTAACCTGGTGACCCCTGAAACGGAACGGCTGATCGACGTCTCTGACGGACATANCGGGGGGGNCGGCCATTGGATGCCGGACCTGCGGTCTCAAGTCGCCTTTTTTTCTGCGCTGTTGTGGGTGAGCCATCCGGTGCAAACCCAGGCCGTTGCCTACATCGTGCAACGGATGACCAGTATGGCCGCGATGTTTTATCTCGTGGCACTCCTGTTCTATGTCCGTGCCCGTCTGGCACCGACAATCGCTCGTTCCGCCATTCTATGGATGGGTGTGGGCATTTCCGGGGTACTGGCCATGGGAAGTAAAGAGATCGCCGTGACCCTACCGGTGGTCATTCTGTTCTATGAGTTATTCTTTTTCCGAAATCTACGGGTCACCCGAGCATGGGTGATTGCCGCGCTGATCGGCCTTCTCATCTTCACAGGCATTGTGGTCGTCAGCATGGGCAGTGTCGATCCTGTTCATCTTGTAATGAAAGGATATCATTCCCGCGATTTTGGTCCCGGCCAACGCCTGCTAACCGAGTTTCGGGTGGTGATCTTTTTTCTCTCCCTCATCGCATTCCCCCATCCGTCCCGGTTAAACCTGGATCACGACTTCGGACTATCACGGGGATTATTGGATCCACCCACGACCCTGGCAGCCATTGTGGCGATACTGGGTTTTCTGGGGGTGGCCGCGGTTCTGGCCAAGCGAGACCGTTTTATCAGTTTTTGCATATTATGGTTCTTCGGCAACCTGGCTCTCGAATCGTCCGTCATCGCTCTGGAAATCGTCTTCGAGCACCGCTTGTATCTCCCCTCCATGATGGTATTTCCAGTGTTGGTGCTGCTGATTTTCCGATCCGTGAAAGCAACCTGGNNNAGCCGAGGCATTGTGTGTGCCGCTATTATCGTTTGCATGTTCTGGACCATGGACAGAAACCGTGTCTGGCAGAACGAAATCGCTCTTCATCGGGATACCGTTGCCAAATCCCCATCAAAAGCGCGCCCCTACTACGGTCTGGGTAGAGCCCTGGCAGAACAGGGAAACTACCGTGAGGCGGTCAACATGTTGCAGGAGGCGGTCAGGCTTGATCCCGGTTATGTGCAGGCTCGGAACCGACTCGGCTCCGCCCTGGCCATGCTCGGTGAATCCGAGGGGGCGGCGGCCCAGTTTCATAAGGTGATCGAACTTGATCCAGGATATGTGGGCGCCTATTTCAACCTGGGCAAGTACTATGAAAATAAAAGCGATTATGCAGCCGCGGCAGCGCTCTTTCGGCATGCGGCGGCCCTCTCACCGGGAATGGCCCAGACCGTTTACCGGCTCGCCTGGCTCCTTTCCACGTGTCCGGATGATCAGGTCCGCAATGGGCCGNAAGCACTGTCCTGGGCTGAACGCTTGATCCGAATTACCGGGGCACAGGATCCGCTGGCCTTAGCCACCCTGTCGGCTGCCATGGCGGAAAACGGCCGTTTCGATGAAGCGGTTCAACTGGCACAGCAGGCGGAAGTAGCGGCGCGCGCTTACGGGATGGCGGAGCTGAAGAAAACGATCCGGAAGCAACTGGATACGTACCGGTCTAATCGCCCGTTCAGGGATCCGGAGAGGGGGTGACGGTGGACAAGACAGCCATACAGTTGCCACTGGAGATTTGCCGTTTTGGAATGGTCGGAGCTATCGTTACCCTGATTGATGTCTCCCTTATTTTCGTTCTGGTCGAGTATGCGAAGTTCCCTGTGATTACTGCCGCTGTCATATCCTATCTGCCGGCGATCTTAACCAGCTTTGCCTTGAACTCCAGATTTACGTTTAAAACAAAACAGATCAACTCCGCCACGGCGCTGCCAAAGTTTATCGCGATTTCTCTCTCGGGTTATGTTTTGAATATCTTCATACTTTACGTGTTACACAGGCTCGTGGGAATCTAATATATTACGGCGAAAATCGCGGCGACCGGAATTGTGTTCCTAGGTCGGTTCTTTGCGAACCGATCGATTGTGTTTCGAAAGGATGTGGTCCATTGAACGGTTCCGTCAGGTGGATGTACGTATCACCGCGACGTGTCAAAAGATCTAAGTGAGGTTCTTGTAATGGGTTTTGACCTGAGTATTGTCGTACCGGTCTTCAACGAAGAAGACACGATCAAAGAACTCTATGGGAGAATTTGTCGTATCCTGGAGAGGGATGAATGGTCGTTTGAAATCCTGTTTATCAACGACGGATCCAGTGACAAAAGCGGGGACATCACCGATGCACTGGCAGATTCGGATAAACGGGTTAAGGTCATCCATTTTCGAACCAATTATGGAAAGTCCGCCGCGCTGGATATCGGGTTCCGATCGGCAGAAGGGCGATTCATTATTACCATGGATNCCGATATGCAGGACGATCCCGATGAAATTCCCAAACTGATCGCCAGACTCGAAGACGGCTTCGATTGTGTTAGCGGCTGGAAAAAGAAGCGAAACGATCCGATCACCAAAACGTTACCGTCCAAAGTTTTCAATGCAGTGGCTCGAAAAGTCTCCGGGNTCGACATCCATGATATCAATTGTGGATTTAAAGCCTATCGACGGGAGGCGGTGGAGGATTTACCGGTATACGGCGAGCTCCACAGATACATCCCGGTTCTGCTGAAATGGCGGGGTTACACCATCGGAGAGATACCCGTCGTTCATCATCCCAGACGATTCGGAAAATCCAAATACGGCTTCCGACGGAATTTTAAAGGCTTTTTTGATCTGCTGACCGTGCTGATCAATACCCGCTATCGTACGCGGCCCCTGCATTTATTCGGATTCACGGGAATGTTCTTCGGGTTCACAGGCTTTCTGATCCTGGTCTACTTAAGCATCCTCTGGTTTATGGGAAAGGGGCCGATCGGTACGCGGCCGCTCTTCTTAGGTGTGCTGCTGGTGTTGTTTGGGGGCCAACTTTTGAGTACGGGCTTGATCGGAGAACTCATCACCCGGAACAGCCCGGATCACAACAGAGATTATTATATCACGCGAACGGTTAATTTTCAGGATGGGCCTGCTGCAGGGATTGATCTACAGTCCGGACCGGGCAGGACATCCGAATCGACATAGGCTGAAAGGATACCTGTTTTCGGGGGACAGATGCCCCGGCGACACGGACGCGCGATGACCCCAAGAGACCGACAACCCCGAATTCACCGATGGGTAGATATTGTCCGTCGCCACGAGTACTGGACGTTGGCGATTCTTCTAGCGGCCATCAATTTCTGGATCTTTCGAGATTTCCTGGTCCTTTCCAAAGCCTACATATTTAAAGATGTGGGCAGCGATACCTACAATCAGGCCTACCCCTTTCTGGCCCACATAGCGGATTATATCCGAACCGAGGGCATTCCCCGATGGTCCTTCAACACCGGAATGGGCCAGAACATCTTCCCCGGCGATTTGAATAATCCGTTCCGATTGATCCTTGTCCTCCTGGGGAAGCAAGCGCTTCCATTCGCCATTGTCTACGTGGAAGTTCTAAAAATTATCCTGTCGGGAATGATCTTTTATGCCTTGCTGAAGAAACTGTCGGTTGGACGATATGCACGCCTGATCGGTGCCGTACTCTTTTCTTTTTCAGGGTATCTGATCATTGGAAGCGGGTGGTATGGGCATTCGACATTTGTACTGGCCGGCATATTTTACTTTTTCGCCGTTGAAAAGCTGTATCAGGATGGATTTTGGCCCCTGGTGCCCCTGGCCGTTCTGCTCATTCTGTCCAGATCCCCGTTTTATTTATACATCCTCTCGTTTTTTCTGTTGATTTACATCATTCTCCGATTTTCTGCCGACAACGGATGGAATCCCAGGGCTCTTTCTGCGTTGCTGTTTAAGGTGGCCGCTGTCGGTGCCCTGGGCCTGGCCATGAGCGCGGTCTTTACGGCCAGTGACCTGGCGCGGATTTTCGAAAGCCCCCGTGTCGGCGGCCAGGTCGGACATTACGGGACGCTGATGTCACAGCCGATCCTTACCCCCGCAAATCCGTATGAAATGGCCACCGGCATATTACGGACGTTTTCCAGTGACCTTTTGGGAACCGGCAGCGCCTTCAAAGGTTGGTACAACTATCTGGAAGCCCCGGCCTTTTACTGCGGACTGGTTATTCTTCTTCTTTTTCCTCAGGTGTTCTTATATCTACCCAAACGAAAACGGATCCTATTTGGAACCTTGGCGGCACTGTGTCTTCTGATTATTTTGTTTCCGTTTTATCGCTATGCACTCTACCTGTTTTCCGGAAATTACTACAAGGGCGGTGTTTCTTTTATCATCCCTCTGGCCATGCTGTTTGCCGGTGTCTTTGCACTGGATGCCCTGTGCCGCGGGTGTTCCATCCGCGTGGATCTCCTGATCGTCACTCTGGTGATGTTGACCCTCTTGGTATACTTTCCCTACCCAGGATTCGAAAATGCAGTGGATTCCGATATCCAGGGTCTGGTGACCGTATTTCTGTGTATCTATGCGTTGCTACTGGTACAAATGGGGCAAAGAGATTCGAGTTTGATTCGATGGATGCTGCTGGCGGTCATTATCCTGGAGGTGGGACTGTTTACATCCATTTCCCTGGAGCAACGACTGGTGGTCACTTCCGATGAGCTGCGACAAAAAACCGGTTATAACGATTTTACCTTGGATGCGGTCGCCTGGATCAAACGCCNTGATCCGTCTTTCTTCCGTATCAGCAAGGATTACTATTCGGTGGTGGATGAACAGACCAGTCTGAACGAGGGGTTGTATCAAAACTATTACGGGACAACCTCCTATCATCAGTTCAACCAGAAATACTATATCCGTTTTCTTCGAGGGGCCCGGATCCTCGAGGGCGATGACGAAATGGCAACCCGCTGGGCGATTGGACTCATCGGGCGTCCGATCCTGCGTTCACTGGTTTCGGTAAAATATCATCTGAACCACGTCGACGATTCTTGGTATGAGACCAGGGCTCCGGCGCTTGCCAGGTTCCGGGACAGCACCTACGAACAAAAAGCGCGCATCGAGAACATCAACATCATGCAAAACCGGTATGTATTGCCCATCGGGTTTACCTATGATCAATATATCCCTTCCGATGATTTCAAGAGAATTAAAAAAGAATGTATCGATGCGGCCATGTTCAACGCCTTTGTGGCGGAAGACAACAGTACGGGCCGGTATGCGGGCTTGTCCCGGTTAGACCCCCATTCATTGAGATGTATGCTCGATGCCGCGTCGTTCCGCACCGTGGTGAATCGTCTGGGGAAGGAGGCATTTCAGATCGAGTCCCATAGTCAAAACAGGATCCGGGGGTATATTGAGCTGGACCACACGAAAATGGTATTTTTTTCCATACCCTTTGACAAGGGTTGGCAGGTGGTCGTCAATGGCCAGAAAGTCGTTCCGGATCTCATTAATTTTGGATTCATGGGAATCCTGCTGGACCCGGGCCGCCATACCATCGAAATGACCTTTTATCCGCCTTTTTACTATGTCGGGGGCCTTGTTTCGGTATTGGCATTTCTGCTGTATGGGAGTCTGTGGATCCGCACCCGCGGGCGCGTAACCGGCAAACAGCCGTAAACAAATTAAAGCATATCCGCATGTTGACCCATCAGATCATTATTTGACGGGCTCAGCCATCGCAACGGAGGAAAAGACGTCGGTATAGATGGACGGTTCCTTCGCTACCACGAAAATCCCCTTTTGGGTGCGAACCAGGCGATAGTCCAACCGATTGTCTTGTGGGTTCGGTTTTTGCCACACCAGTTCGGTAGCGTAATATGTTCACCCGTTTGCGGTCATCTCCCAGCCACGTTCCAGCGACAGCCTGGCCAGCACGGTGCCGGTGGCAGCAGGTTTATCACGATCGACACGCTTTGCCGCGATTGCCGGCGCATCCTTCTTTTTTTCGATCCTCAGGAGTTGGACAGTTCCTGTTTTGGACCGCTGCAACCGGTATCTGGCGTCTCCGATGAGGCTGGCTTTCGGCTCCCAAACGATTTTGTTGACAAAGCTCCGGCCGTCCGGATCGGTCTTTTCGATCCGAAAGGTTCCCAGAATTTCTCCGGCGGTTGCCGGAATGGCGAATGCCGCCAATAGGGCGGCCACAAACAGGATTTTGACGAAATGTGTTATGTTTCGATGACTCCCTTTTGCTCTGATCATGATAGTTTCTCCCATCTATTTTTGGCACGTCAAAAAAAACAGCCGAATCGCGTTGGGCTGCCACGCAATCGGCTGTTTCGTCTCTTTCTGGCAGCCCGGCTGTCTTTGTGTTAAGACCCGTGGCTTTCCGTCCCCGCCTTTCGACGGGTTTGGCTTTGTCATCAGCGGGATAATAGGAGCAAAGATTGTGCCATTGTTTTAGATAAAGTGTAATATATTATGATATTAGTTAGTTGGAGATGATTCGGAGAATGGTGGCGAACTGTAAATCGAAGGATTCTGACACATGGGGACGTTTTGGGTGTCATCCTTGTCATCAACCGACGCTGCGAAGAGAGTGATCCGTTACTCTTTCTAAAGAAATCCACCCTTACATCCCCTCAAAGACGCTGTCCATGGACGGGCTTCTATCGAGAACAGATTATGGGCGGTTGGATCGCTTCAAGCGATATGCTGGAGCCGAGCTTGCACGGAAATGGGAGTTGATGGAGCGGCAGATAATCGGATGCGAGGCTCGCGGGGAAGCCTCGGGGTAGCCATGGAACACAAAAAAATATAATGATTTTAATAGGAAATGGCGGAAGTGCATGGGAATCGAACCCACCCGGGACGGTATCAGCGCCCCACACCGGATTTGAAGTCCGGGAGCCGCACCAGCTAGCTGCGCACTTCCGCAAGATCGCCCTTTTAATAGGCATAGCCACCGGTTTTGTCAATAATTAGTCCTGCCGGCCGAACGAACCGATGCCTGCTCACGTGCTTTTCGAACACCGAGTGGTGTTTTATAGAGGTTGTCAAAAAAACGTTCCGATTGACGGACGTTTTTTTGTTACAACCACTTATGCCGNCATCCTTATTTCGGAACATATTTATGACAAGCGGTATAAACGGAAACCGGGTTTGGGGATAGGGCGCCCAGGCTTAAGAGGATCCTCGATGATATGAACGCATTCCACCGATGTTTCCGTTTGGGGACAGATTTTGGTATACAGCTGGGTATCCTCGGGTGCCCTTCGGTTTCCCCGGTGAAACCCAAGACATAGGACAGCATCATGGTTTCCTCCGCGATCGATCCGCATCGGCTGGCAGACACCTTTCAGGAACTGGTGCGCATTGACAGCATCTCAAAAGAAGAAGGCGCGTTGGTCGAATATCTCCGGCCGATCCTTGACAATCTGGGTGCCGAGACCATCATTGACCAGGCCGGAGAACGGATCGGCGGGCAGACCGGGAATCTGATTGCCCGGTTCCCGGGGAACCGGAATGTCGCACCTATGCTGTTCAGCGCACACATGGATACCGTGGAACCCGGGCGGGGTATTCAACCGATTCTTACGGACGGGATCTTCCGCAGTGACGGGTCGACCATTCTCGGAGCCGATGACAAGAGTGCCATCGCCATGCTTCTGGAAGTATTGCGCATCCTGGTGACCCGCCAGTTGCCCCATGGTCCGATCGATCTCGTATTGACCGTTTGTGAGGAGATCGGTCTTTTGGGATCCAAATATCTGAATTTCAATTGCCTGAGGGCCCGGTTCGGTTATGTGATCGATTCCAGAGACACGGATGCGATCGTTGTCCGTGCACCTTCGGCAAACCGTTTTGAAATTACGGTTCACGGCAGGGAGGCCCACGCTGGAGCTGCGCCGGAATCGGGTATTAACGCGATCGCCCTCGCAGCCAATGCCATTGGGGCGCTGGAAGTGGGCCGGATCGATGAGGAGACCACCTGCAACATCGGACTCATCGAGGGCGGTATCGCCACCAACATCGTGCCAAATAAGGTCACGGTCACCGGGGAGGTTCGAAGCCGCAGTAACGAGAAACTGCGTTCCCTGACCGACCTTATAACGGCAACGTTCGAGAACACCATGGCCGAACATCGCTCCGAATCCCCGGATGGACTCCCCCGCGTGAATATCCACGTGTCCGAACAGTTTACACGCACCGATATTCCGGATGACCACCCCGTTGTCCTGCTGGCCCGCAGGGCGGCCGGAAACCTGGGGCGGGAAATGGCCACAAAAGCCACCGGCGGAGGAGCCGATGCCAACGTCTTTTTCCAAAACGGCATTATCACCGGCGTGCTGGGCACCGGACCTCGTGACATCCACACNGTACGGGAATCGATCGCACTTTCGGATATGGTGAGAGCGGCGGAGCTGGCGATGGAGATTATACGGTTGCATGCGGATGCTTGATTCTGGATACTCGATACTGGATGCTGGATGCAAGTGACAGGTGACCGGTGTCAGGTGACGGGTGGCAGGTGTCAGGTTTCTGGTGTCAGGACTGGATACTGGATCCTTGATGCTGGATGCTGGAAGTTAAAAGTGAAAAGCTAAAAGTGAAAAGTTGAAAGACTAAAAAGGTTCAACGTTTCGAATGGTGGTCTTTGGAAAATAGGGCTGGAGCGAGCCGACTCCGCTATAGTAGCGCAAGGCTACGACGGCCGGAAGCGATACCGCCAATCCAAAATCCGAAATCTAAAATCCAAAATCCTCGAACTCTGTGAGAGATGATGATTGCCTACTTTGACTGTTTTTCCGGAATCAGCGGCGATATGACCCTAGGGGCCCTTCTGGACTTGGGGGTTTCCAGGGACTGGCTGGAGGCCGAGTTGCGCCAACTCCCTCTCACGGGGTTTTCGCTCGAGACCGAGACCATTGTTCGCAACGGGATTACCGCCCAACGCCTCACGGTTCAGGTGGCGGATGATCCCGAGGGGCGCACCTATGCCGACATCCGGCGCCTGATTCAAACCAGCGGACTCTCCGAACGGGTGCAACAGCGAAGCCTCTCTGTGTTCCAGCGCCTGGCCGAGGCCGAAGCGAAAATCCATGGATGTCCGATCGACGCCGTGCATTTTCATGAAGTTGGCGCGGTCGATGCCATTGTCGACATTGTTGGAACGGCAGTGGCTTTGGAACGGATGGGCATTGACCGTTTGGTCGCCTCGGCATTGCCCCTTGGGTCCGGATTCGTAGATTGCAGCCATGGCCGGTTGCCGGCGCCGGCGCCGGCAACCGTGGAGATCCTCAGAGGTATTCCTGTGTACGGCGCCGGTATCGAATCCGAACTGGTGACCCCCACCGGCGCGGCCATCGTGGCGGCTCTGGCCGATGCCTTTGGTCACATGCCTAAAATGAATATCGAAACAGTGGGATACGGAGCGGGCGAGCGAGAGTTGCCGGATCGTCCCANTCTTCTCAGGATCATTCTCGGGCGAGCCGAATCGTCGGGACACGGTGATGAGGTCATCGCGGTTCTGGAAACCACGGTCGACGATATGAATCCGGAGTGGATCGGGTATCTCATGGAGGCGCTGTTTGATGATGGCGCACTGGATGTCTACTGGACACCGATCCACATGAAAAAAAACCGGCCTGGCACCCTGATACAGGTCCTGGGTCCGTTGTCCCGTCAAGAACAGCTTATGATCCGGTTATTGTCGGAAACCACCTCCATCGGTGTTCGGCATTACACGGTCCAGCGAACATGCCTTCCTCGAGAACAGGTCATCATCGAAACCGCCTATGGGAAGGTTCAGGTGAAGCGCATCGTTGAGCTGGACGGCACTGAGCGGATCGTTCCGGAGTTCGAGGTGTGCCGGAAAATCGCCCGGGAGCAAGGGATCCCCCTCCGACGGGTCTATGACGTCATCCTCCGGAGTGCGGGCGGCTGAAACCTGCCGAGACCCTGTCCCCAAGGGCCCAGCGGATCCGGAATGCCGCCCAACTCCTGCCGGCCGCGGGGATGCGGCAGCGAATGGCGTAATCGATCATTAAATCGCACAGCGGTTTTATACGGATTGACAAATTAGGGTCCAGGCTATAGAGACGGTCCATGAATTTTCGGCACCGCCTGGTTATGATACTTGCCACAGGAGGTTATGTTGGACAGATTCCCGTGGCGTCCGGTACATTCGGCGCTCTTCTTGGAATTCCCATATGTTTCGCGTTATCGAAAACGTCTTGGATGGTCGCTGTTTTATGCGCCCTTGGCGTTACGCTATTTGCCATGTGGGTTGCCGACGAAGCGGAGAAGATTCTTGGACGCACGGATCCCGGGGTCATCGTCATCGATGAGATCGCTGGAATGGTGGTCTCCCTGGTGGCGTTGCCCTTCACCGGAGCAATAGTGGTTGCCGGCTTTCTGATGTTTCGCATGCTGGACATTCTCAAACCGCCTCCGATTCGCCAGGCGGAACGGTATTTCCGGGGGGGTATCGGTGTGGTGATGGATGATGTCATGGCAGGGGCTGCATCCAACATCCTGATCAGAATAGGGCTGGTGATCTTATCGTGACATGCCTTCGACAGTACCTGGAAAGGATTCAACCGTCATTTTGAAACAAGAACCGGAAAACGATCAGGACCTATCCAAGAAAAAAAAGAAAAGCAGCCTTCGTGAAAATGTCGAAGCGATTGTTATCGCTATTCTGCTCGCTCTTTTTATTCGCACCTTTATTGTTCAGGCGTTCAAAATCCCTTCAGGCTCCATGAAAGAAACGCTGTTGATCGGCGATCACATCCTGGTCAACAAATTCATATACGGCGTTAAATTCCCGTTTCTCCAGAAAATCATCATTCCCGTCAAAACACCTCGACGGGGAGATATCATCGTATTCCGGTTCCCTGAGGAACCCGGAAAGGATTTTATCAAGCGGGTGATCGGGATCCCGGGAGATGTTATTGAGATAAAGAACAAAGAGGTTTATATCAATGGGCAGCCNCTGAATCACGACTTCGGAATGCATACCGATCCCCGTGTCATACCCGGGGTGATGCAACCCCGGGACAATTTTGGACCGCAAACCGTCCCCCCGGAAAGCTATTTTGTGCTTGGGGACAACCGCGATCATAGCTATGACAGCCGATTCTGGGGCTACGTCGATCTGGAGGNAGTCAAAGGGAAGGCCTTCATGATCTACTGGTCCTGGGATAAAGAGGATTTCGGAGTCCGCTGGGATCGGATCGGAAATATGATCCGGTGATATCTGTCATGAAACATGAAGCTCGAACCGGAGGAAGCCGCGTCAGGATCGTCCGTCCATGTTGAAACGAACAGGTGATTTATGCAATTCGTAAAGAAGGATGTGTTGGATATCGCATCCCTGTCTGCAGATGAAATTACCATGATTCTGGACACTGCGGTCGGCATGAAGGAAATTTCGGAGCGGCCGATCAAAAAAGTGCCCACGCTTCGCGGGAAGACCGTTATTCTGTTCTTTTATGANCCCAGCACCCGAACACGGATGTCTTTTGACATTGCCGCCAAACGGCTCAGTGCCGACAGTCTGTCCATTTCCGCCAGCACCAGCAGCCTGACCAAAGGGGAAACCCTCGTAGATACTGCGAAAAACCTCGAATCCATGCATCCCGACGTCATTGTGATTCGTCATTCCTCGGCCGGTGTTCCCCATATGCTGGCCCGATCCATCCGGGCTTCGGTCATCAATGCGGGAGACGGTATGCACGCCCATCCGACCCAGGCCCTGCTGGACATGNTGACCGTCCGTGAGTACAAGGGGCGACTCTCCGGTATCCGGCTCGCCATCATCGGGGACATCGCCCACAGCCGCGTGGCGCGATCCAACATTGTCGGATTTACCAAAATGGGGGCATCCGTCATCGTCGCGGCACCCCCGACAATGATTCCCATCGGTGTAGAGGCATTGGGGGCACAGGTAACGCACAGCATCGACGAGGCGGTCGAAGGTGCGGACGTGATCATGATGCTTCGGATTCAAAAGGAGCGATTGAGGAGCTTTTTGTATCCTTCGGATCGTGAATATGCACGATTCTACGGGTTGAATCTCAAACGCCTCGAAAAGGCGACAAAGGACGTGTTGATCATGCATCCCGGGCCGATGAACCGGGGGGTGGAGATCGCCCCGGAAGTTGCCGACGGCCCCTTTTCCATTATTCTCGATCAGGTCACCAACGGCGTTGCCATTCGCATGGCCTTGCTGTATCTGGTGTCAGGAGGACCCCGGCATGCGGATACTGATTAAAGGGGGGCGGATCATCGATCCCGGCCAGTCGGAAGAGGCCGCAGACCTTCTTGTTGAAGATGGCATCATCCGCGAGGTACGTGCCGCAGCTGCCGTAACGGATACGGATGAGCCGGATGCGGATCGGGTGATCGACGTCCGGGGATATCTTGTGATGCCCGGTCTGATCGATACCCACGTCCATTTGCGCGAGCCGGGGCAGGAATACAAAGAGACCATCGCCAGCGGTTGCCGGGCTGCCGCATGGGGCGGCATTACGGCCGTATGCTGTATGCCCAACACAGATCCGGTTAATGATAACGCCGGCGTTACCGAGTTCATTCGCAAAAAGGCGGAAGAGGCAGGGATGGCGCGGGTGTATCCGGCGGCGGCCATCAGTCGGGGCCTTCAGGGAAACGACCTGTCCGAGTTCGGAGAACTCAAAGCCGCCGGTGCTGTTGCTGTGACCGATGACGGTATGCCGGTCATGGACGCCCAGCTCATGCGCCGTGCCCTGGAGTATGCCAGAGGCTTTGGAATGACGGTCATGACCCACAGCGAGGACCTGGCATTGTCCGGAAGCGGCGTCATGAATGAGGGGCTTGTGAGCACACGATTGGGCCTCAGCGGGATTCCAAACTGCTCGGAAAGCGTTATGGTCACGCGCGATATCGCATTGTGCGCGCTGACCCGATCCAAATTACACATTGCCCATGTTAGTACGCGGGAGTCGGTAGAGGCCATCCGAAGAGCAAAAGAGCAGGGACTGCCGGTCACCGCCGAAACAGCACCCCACTACTTTACCCTGACCGATGAAGATGTTGGAGAATACGACACCCATGCAAAGATGAATCCCCCGTTGCGCAGTAGAGAGGATCAGGAGGCCATTCGGCAGGGTTTGGCCGATGGGACCATCGATGCCATTGCCACGGATCACGCACCCCACAGCGCCATTGAAAAGGATGTGGAATTCGATCAGGCCGCCAACGGCATTATCGGCCTGGAGACATCCCTGCCCTTGAGCCTGGGCCTTGTCCGGGAAGGGGTGTTGACGCTGTCCCAGCTTGTTGAACGGATGTCTCTGGCGCCTGCAGGGATCCTCGGCCTGGAACGGGGCATTCGCCCCGGAAAGCCGGCGGATATTACCGTTATCGATCCGGATACCGCGTATCGGGTCGATGCTCGGAACTTCCAATCGCTGAGCCGCAATTGCNCATTTGATGGATGGGAGGTGCAGGGGCGGGCGGTTCTGACCATGGTCGCTGGGAACGTCGTCTATGAATATAGTCAAACAATCAGGCAGGCCTGAATGTTTCATAATATCTTGAAATTCCAGACGATATTGACTAATTCAGAAACTCTATCGGGTAGACGGTGATGAGCAATACATCCCCCCACATACTGGTTGTCGATGACGAGTTGAGCATGCGCGAGCTGCTCGAGTACATGCTCAAGCGGGAGGGCTATTTGGTCACCTGCGCCCAAAGCGGGCAGGAAGCCATCGAGAAGTTAAACGAGCAGCGCGTGGATCTTTTGCTCTGCGATATCCGACTTGGGGATATTACCGGGCTCGAGGTGCTGCGTGCCAGCAAGTCGAAGAATCCGGACACGGTCGTTATTATGATCTCCGCCTATGCCTCTACGGAAACAGCCGTGGAGGCCATGAATATCGGCGCCTATGATTATGTGCCGAAACCGTTCGATACCGACGAACTCAAGGGCACCATCGCCAACGCCCTGGACCGCAAAACCCTGGACCGGGAAAAGAAATTCCTGGACAGGGAGCTGGAGGAGAATCTTCATTTCGGCAAAATTGTGGGCAACAGCCCCCGGATGCTTCACATTTACAGCATGATCCGACAGATCTCCGCAACCAGCACGAGCATTTTGATCACCGGTGAAAGCGGTACCGGAAAGGAACTGGTGGCCCGNGNCATTCATGATGAAAGTGGTCGTCGGGGGCATCCCTTTATGGCCATCAACTGCGGGGGCATTCCAGAGACCCTCATGGAAAGTGAACTTTTCGGTCATAAAAAAGGATCTTTTACCGGCGCCACCCAGGACAAAAAAGGGCTGTTTGAACTGGCCGATCAGGGAACGGTGTTTCTTGACGAGATCGGCGATTTGAGCTTTCCCATCCAGGTGAAACTGCTCAGAGCCGTCCAGGAGAAGGTATTTAAACCGGTGGGGAGCGGTGAGGACATCAAGGTCGATATCCGTATCATTTCAGCGACGAATAAAAATCTCGAGGAAGAAGTGATCGCCGGGCGTTTTCGTGAGGACCTGTTCTACCGGCTCAATGTGATCGAGGTGAAAATACCGCCCCTGAGGGAACGAAAGGGGGATCTGAAAGCGCTGGCTCAGCATTTTCTGGAAAAGTATTCGAAACAGATGGGAAAGCAAGTCACCAAAATCTCATCCTATGCCATCGACCTGCTCAACAAGTACGATTTCCCTGGAAACATCCGGGAGCTTGAAAACCTGATGGAACGGAGCGTTGCCTTGTCCAACACCAACATCCTACTGCCCGACAGTTTGGCCATGTCGGTCCATAAAAACCGATGGATCGAAGGTGTTAAAGATCGACGGTTTGATCTCGACGATGTGGTCAAAGGTGTGGCATTGGATGAAATCCTGGCGGAAATCGAGCGTGCCTATATAAAAAAGGCGCTGGAGGAGAGCAATGGAAATAAAAATCAGGCTGCCGAACTCCTCGGTATCAGCTATCGATCCTTCCGACACCGATACACCAAGCTCGCCATCGATAATTGAGTGACATAATTTGGCAAGGTGATGACAAATTATGTCACCATCGTTCTCCGGACGCTCCAATCGGATCTCCCCAGACAGCCCGAACAAATTTTTTATCACATAGTTACAGGATGTTATAATATTTTTTCATTTTAGCACCGTTCATGGCACAGGAATTGCTCGAGTACTATGCCGACAACGTTGAAACAGCCCTTATCACTTTCAACCGATACCTAAAGGGGGTGAAAAACTTTTCGGCCAGTAACACGATAGAAACATTCTTTGAAGCAACACGGTTCATGTCAAACACATAGAGCAACTTACACAAAAGGGGGGAACGACATGTTAGGCAAACTGAGAAGCACGAATGAAAAGGGTTTTACCCTGATCGAGCTCATGATCGTTATCGCGATCATCGGCATTCTGGCCGCCATCGCCATTCCCAACTTTCTGGCCTACCGGACCAAAGGTCAGGATTCCGCGGCCATCACCGCGGCCAAGAACTTTTTCAATATGTCCATGGCCTATTATGCTGACGGCAACACCGGTACCGTAACCTGTCGAAACGGTGCCCTGGATAACAAATACAATCCGGGCGGCCAGGTAGATTGCGGCGGTACGATGAGGGACGATGGAACAGGTACTATTTCGGTGGCCAACCTGACCTTCCGCCATACCGGAAATACCAACTACCATACCCTCGTGAGCACCGGTGACGTTACCTCACCTCCCTAATGAGCCATTAGGGATAAGTTGATACCAAAAAGGGGGAGATTCCATCTNNCCCTTTTTTTGTTTATCCTCCAGGACGACCGCTCTCTGCCCCTGTTGTGAAGTCTCTTCAAAATCGTATCATCAGTCCTGAGGGCCGGCGCCGAGCAATTACGGGGATGCATATTGCCGTGTTGGGACCCTTTCTCTTTCGTTTGGATTAGGTATTTTCCAAAACCATGTGATAAAATACCCGGGTTGAGGCGCTTTTACTGTCAGAATAGGACACGATCGGATCATGTCGCCGGCTTCTCCCAAAATTCGCCCCGAATTTGCCGTCTCCATGCTCATCTTCATGGGGATCCTGTTTATTTATGGCCAAGTCCTCGGGTTTGATTTCGTCAACTACGACGATCCAAAATATGTGACAGAAAACCCCCGGGTATTATCCGGTCTGACGTGGGAGGGCGTGGCGTGGGCATTCGGCAGCATCCACGACGGAAACTGGTTCCCCCTGACATNGCTGTCGTTGATGATTGACAGCACCCTATATGGAGGACAGGCGTGGGGCTTTCATCTCACGAACGTCATCGGGCACGTGATCAACTCTCTGCTGCTCTTTTTCCTCTTCCGGACGATGACCGGGGGCCTCTGGCAGAGCGCGTTCGTGGCCGCGCTGTTCGCCCTGCATCCGCTCCATGTGGAATCCGTGGCCTGGATTTCGGAACGAAAAGATGTGCTGAGTACGTTTTGGGGCCTTCTGGGACTGGTCGCCTATGTTTTCTATTGCCGAAGACCCTCCCGGATCCGGTACGGATTGGTTTTCCTATGTCTATTCCTGGGTTTGATGTCCAAATCGATGCTGGTGACATTCCCATTCGTTCTCCTGCTGTTGGATTTCTGGCCTCTTGACCGAATGGGGCGGGAAGGGTCGGATGGCGGTGCCTATCTTTCCGTGGATCGGCTCGGTCTTCTGATCTGGGAGAAACTGCCGTTGTTTGCGATGGCGGCGGTGTTCTCCGCAGTGACCTTCTGGGCACAGAAAACCGGCGGGGGGNTCTCTTCGCTTGACCTTTATCCCATGGGGGTGCGCGTCGCCAACGCCCTCGTGGCTCTGGCGACGTACCTCGGTTTTGTCCTCTGGCCTGCCCGACTTGCCGTTTTTTACCCCCACCCCGGAACCACGCTGGCTTTCGGCCATGTCGTCTTTGCCGGGTCTTTATTGGCCATGATCACGGTCTCCGCATGCATCCTCCGTCGGAGGGCGCCTTATTTCATTGTCGGCTGGCTGTGGTTTCTGGGCACTCTGATCCCGGTCGTTGGATTGGTCCAGGTGGGCGGGCAGGCCATGGCGGACCGATACATGTATATTCCATTGATCGGTATCGGTATCGTTCTCGCCTGGGGCGGCACCGATCTGGCCGGACGTCTCAGGGTCCATCGGTCCATCGTTATCCTGGGCGCTCTTTTCCTGCTTTCCATGTGGTCGTTTCAAGCCCATCGTCAGGCCGGTTACTGGAAAAACGGGATTACCCTCTTCGAACATGCTTTAGATGTCACGGACAACAACTTTGTCGCCCATATGAATTTAGGCAATGCGTTGCTTGCCGCCGGCCGGACGGAAACGGCCGTTTTCCATTTGAAACAGGCGGTTGCCATTCGGCCCCACGAACCCTCGGCACACTTTAATCTGGGCGGCGCGCTGACAGAAATGGGAGCGCGGAAAAGGGCCATGGACAGCTACNGGGAAGCGCTCAGACGGGATCCCAACTACCCCGGCGCCCACGGCAATTTGGCGAATCTGCTCACCCTGGAGGGAAATTATACGGAAGCCCGGGCTCATTACCTGGAGGAAATGGCCATCACCCCCGAATCTGCCGGCACCGTGGGGAACCTGGCCAATCTGCTGGCACTCATGGGGGAGTTCGATCAGGCGGCCATCCATTACGAGCGGGCGATTGCCATGGACCCGTCGGATCCGGCCACCCACTGGAATTTCGGCAAGGTTCTAAATGCCATGGGGAACCTGCCGGAGGCCGCGCAACATGTGATGGACGCGATTCGACTGNATCCGGAAAATGCCGCGGCCTACCTCGACGCCAGCCGCATCTACCGCCAGCTGGGAAAACACGATCTGGCCGACGCATACTACCGACAGGCCGCGGCGATCGATTCGACCCTGGTCCCCGGTGTGACTACCCGATGAACGATCGGATGTGCAACGGATAAACGATGCCCATGGAAAACAAAAACAGAACCCATCTTCTGATCCTTCTCGGGCTGATTGCCGTTACCCTCATCGCCTACTGGCCGGTGCAACGGTTTGATTTCGTGATCTTCGACGATCCGATATACACCGCCGACAACGCGCACATCGCTCCCGGTATAACCTGGGACAGCGTCCGCTGGGCCTTTGCATTCAATGGGGCAGGATACTGGCAACCATTGACCTGGGTGTCCCACATGGTCGATCAGGCCGTGTTTGGCGCCCAACCCGGACCCCAACACCTCGTCAATCTGGCCGTTCATGTGATCAATGTGTTGCTCCTGTTTCAATTTCTCTACCTNGNCACCGGTGCTTGCTGGAGAAGTGCGATGGTGGCCGCCCTGTTTGCCCTGCACCCGCTCAATGTGGAATCCGTGGCCTGGATCTCTTCCCGCAAAAACCTTCTGAGCACCTGCTTCTGGATGCTCACATTGTTGGCGTACGTCCATTACAGCCGGCGCCCGATGCTGTTGCGATACAGTCTTGTGGGCATCGTGATGGCCTGCGGACTCATGGCCAAGCCCATGGCAACCACCCTGCCGATCGTGCTGCTGTTGCTGGACCTGTGGCCCTTAAACCGTATTGCGGAATATCCCACGGAGAGGGAACATCTGGACCATGACCCGGCAACCTTTCCCAACCGGTCTCAACAGCTCCCGTTGTCCCGCATCCTCTATGAGAAATTTGGGCTTCTGATCATTTCCGCGATATCCATCGGGCTGACGCTGGCGTCCATGGGAACGATTCAATCGTCCTTTTTAGCTCCCATGCCGGCGCTATCCTTGCGCCTGGCCAATGCGATCGTAACCCCGTTTCGGTATGTCGAGAAACTGCTCTGGCCCCGGGATCTGGCGTTCTTTTATCCGTTTCCTGAGGCCATTCCCCTGTGGCAGAGCGTCAGTGCCGGCATAGCCTTGCTGGCGATCACCGCAGGTGGTGTCTTGGCGTGGCGACGACGTCCCTACCTGTTGATCGGTTGGCTATGGTTTCTGATCACGCTGGCGCCGGTATCCGGTCTGACCCCTGTCCGCCTNTGGCCTTCCATGGCGGATCGATTCAGTTATGTGCCCGCCATCGGGCTGTTCATTATCGCATCATGGTCCGTCGNCGACATCCTGGAGCGGACCTCGTTCCGTAAAGGGGCGGCTATCGGGATCGCTGTTGCGTTAGTGGGTCTGATGGCATGGGGTACCCGGAGTCAGACTCGGACCTGGGAAAACAGCGTGGCGTTGTGCCAGAATGCCCTGAATGTCACTGCGGACAACTGGCTCGCCCATACCCAGATGGGGACAGTACTGCAGGGCACCGGAGAACTCAGCAACGCCATATGGCATTTTCGGGAGGCCATCCGGATCACCCCGGTCAATCTGGACGCCATGAACAACCTGGCCCTGGCATTATCCGAAAGCAACAGACACTCCGAGGCCACCCGGCATTTTGAGACGATTATACGGTTAAAGCCGGAGAACGGATCCTTTCATTACAATTTCGGCATGCATCTGCTGAGGAATGGGGATCGCCAACGGGCGTTGACGCATTTGCAGGCCTCGGCACGCTATCGCCCGGAGTATGCGCCGGTGTGGAACATCCTTGGTATAGCGGCCGCACAAGATGGAGAACTGGATCAGGCACGGGTATATTTTCTTCGGGCCCTTGAAAAAGATCCAGAGTATACCGATGCCCGCACGAACCTGGCTCAGCTGAAGCATTTATCCGCCGGTGAGGGTCCTCGGGCAGCTACGTCCGCTTCTCCAGAACAACCAATCGTCGGAAGGCCAGAAATCGGGCAAGGGGGGACAGCAGCCGTTCCACCTGCTCCAGAACCGGCCAACCGGCCTCCGGGCACAGGCTTGGATGATGGAAACCGCCGCTGAGGGGATACATCAAGAAAATCCGTCTTTTCATCTTTGACGCTGCGGAACATGGGGAACTGATGGAAGAATTCCGATCGATGCGTATCGAAAATCAGGGTGGGGATGGCTTGGTTGCCGTCCATCGGTCGTTCACCGCCCGACGTCGGAGCGTTGAGGGGATCATCGGTCCAACGAAGTCCCTCGTGATGGAGAAACCGGTAGACGGGAAAGGAGGCCAGCGACACATTCGGTTCCATCATGAGCAGGCGCCCGCCCGGACGGAGAACCCGGCTGGCCTCAGCGAAAAATATGGCCGGTGAGGAAAGATGATGCAAGACATCGAAAAGCACCAGGTTGCCCAGGCAGCTGTCTTTCAGCGGAATATGGTGGGCGTCGACGGTCAGATCAATCCAGGGAACCGGCACAATATCGGAAATAAAGGCATCATGGATGAATTCCTTGAGATTACCGCTGCCCCCTCCGATTTCCAAAATCGTTCCGGATGCCAGGGCCGATCGGATGGCTGCATACCAGTTTCGGTACAGTCTCCGAAGCACCGGTTTGGACTGCCAGCGGCGACGGCGTTGCGTCAGGACCTCGGCGGGTGTTGGGGATGCAGGCATCGTTTATGGCATCATGGCCGGCCGGTTGCCGGGGTATGGGGGTTAAATGGCTTTGATTTTTTTAAATGCGAAAACCGTCATTTTCAACAATAGCCAGCCATGTCGGAATCGGTGAATATTCGTAACGCCATATACCCGCTCCCGATAGCGAACCGGCATTTCGACGATTTTCAGATTCTGTTTTACAGCGCCGAATATCAGATCAAAATCGCCGAAAGGGTCAAAATCGCCGAAATAGGCCCGATCCGCCTTGATTTTGGCGTAATCCCGGCGGAACAGCACTTTTGTGCCGCACAGGGTGTCCTTGAAGGGCTGGTTCAAAATCCAGGTGAACATCATGGAGAAAAACTTGTTGCCCAGATAATTCAGATACCGCATGGCCTGTTTTTCCATGGGGTAGATCAGGCGGCACCCGTTGATGAACTCTCCCAGATCATTGGTCAGGGCATCGTAAAATTTGGGGAGATCCTCTGGCGGGACGGTCAAATCGGCGTCAAGGATCATGAGGATGTCGCCGGTGGCGGCGTCAAATCCTTTGCGCACGGCATCCCCTTTGCCGGTGCCGTCCTGGACCAGAAGCTTGATATCTTTGCCCGGAAATTCCTCGATCACCCGGAGGATTTCCTTGGGGGTTCCATCCGTGGAGTGGCCATCGACAAAAATAATTTCCTGGCACTCGCCAAAGGCGGGGAGCCGTTCCACGGCCGGGCGGATGTTATCCCGTTCATTGCGGCAGGGGATGACGATGCTGGTCGAGTGATCGCGAATCGGTGGTGTCTCGTGCTGGCGTGCCACGATGTAGCGGCTGATGCACAGCCGCCTCACGCCGGGCAATGCGGCCAGGTAGCGATTTATAAAATTGCTGAGCCCGGGAATCCGGATCGGGATCAGAAACCGGCTTTCGGTTTTAACGGCCTGAAATCGGGCCAGATTCAGCAGGTTGGCAATATCAATGGAGGACAGCCAGTTCTGATGCTGCTGGGGCATCTTACGTCCGATCTTCTCGGCAAGTTTGAGAGCAGGCTCCCAGAGAAAATTATAGTACGAAACGATGATACGGGTATCCGGACGACAAAACGGATGGAGCCTGTTAAAGGCCGCCTGGATGTCGAAGAGATGCCCCACCACATCCGCCAAAATGATGAAATCGAATGTTTCCCCCCAGGGAGCGATATCTTCGATATCTCCGGTTCGAAAATCCAGCTCAGGGAATCGCCCCCGGGCGACGTGAATCATGTCGGCGCTGATATCGATGCCCACATCCCGGGACGGGTTCAAACTGTTCAGCAGATCACCGGTGGCGCAGCCGAACTCCAGAACGGATCGGCCCGCGGGGATGAGAAAGCGCATATAGGTTTCCTGGTCATTATAGTAATATTGATTTTTTTCTCGCCAGTATTGGCGACGCGGCGCGATGGCGTCAAAACGACGAATGATATCTTCTTTTTGCGCAATCATGAAGTAGGGTGTCCCGTCCGGCATTAGCGGTTCATTTGAAGATCGTACAGTTTAATGGAATAGACCCCGGAGGGTCAATGGAGATTTGTAACGGACAGCGCGCAACATCCCGGAGGGAAGGGCGATGGGGTGCACGGTCGACCCGTCCCTGGCTGGCGGCGGCTCTCTTGGCCCTGATTACCGTGCTGCCCTATTGGCAGATCCGTCACCACGACTTCATCGGGTTTGACGATGCGGTGTATATCACCGAAAATGACTGGGTTCGGAAAGGTGNGACACGTCAGGGCATCTTCTGGGCGCTCACGACCTCCCATGGCGCGAACTGGCATCCGCTCACGTGGCTCTCACACATGGTAGACACCCAGATGTTCGGGATGTCCCCGGGTGCCCATCATCTCGGGAACCTGTTTCTGCACCTGATCAACACGTGGTTGCTGTTCTGGGTCCTTCGCCGGTTGACCGGCAACTCCTGGAGAAGTGCCATGGTCGCGGCGCTGTTCGCCGTGCATCCGTTGAATGTGGAATCGGTGGCATGGGCGGCGGAGCTGAAGACGTTGTTGTCGGCCTGCTTCGGGTTTTTATCCCTGGGAGCCTATACCATCTACGCGAGGCAGCGTTTGCCGGGCGCCTATCTGGCGGCACTGGCGCTGCTCTGTCTGAGCCTGATGGCAAAACCCATGCTGGTGACCCTTCCATTCGTGTTTCTGCTGCTGGATTATTGGCCCCTGGGCCGGATGCCAAACGCGCCCACGGATGGATCGGTACGGGATCACATCCGCTCGTACCGGCAGCTCATCATTGAAAAAATCCCCTTTCTCATTGTGGTGGGGATCTCCTGCGCCGTGACCCTTTATGCCCAGGGCATCGGGGGTGCCATTCAACCCCTATCCCACATTTCCTGGCAGAGCCGTTTAAGTAATGCGCTCGTCAGCTATGTCGTGTACCTGTACAAAGCGGTCTGGCCCTTCGGGCTGAGTGTGTTTTATCCGATTACGGGCTCTGGCAGGTCGTTGGTACCGGTGTTCGGGGCTGCCGCCCTCATCGGCGGTCTATTCATCGCGGCCATCGTCTTTGCAAAACGGAAGCCCTATCTGCCGGTGGGGCTGTTCTGGTACTTCGGCACGCTGGTCCCCATGATCGGGATCGTGCATGTCGGAGAGCAGGCCTATGCAGACCGGTATGTCTATTTTCCTCTCATTGGAATATTTATCGTCGCCGTTTGGGGATTTCAGGAACTCGTCCGTGACCGGCGGATCGCAAAGCCCGCCGCGTGCGCGGCCGCCCTGGNGGTCCTCGCGTTCCTATCGGTCCGAACCGGACAGCAAACCGCCGTGTGGCGCAGCGGCGAACGTCTCTTTGCGCATGCCATTCAGCACACGGCCGGAAATTATCTGGCCCACAACAATCTTGCCGTGTGTCTGTCACAACGGGGCGATTTCCATGGGGCGGTCCGACACCTGGAAAACGCCATCGCGGCGTCACCAACATTTATTACGGCTCGCGCCAACCTCGCGGTTCAACTCCTCGCTCTGGGCCGCCGCGACGCCGCCATGGAACAGTTTCGAAACATTGTGGAAATCGACGGAACCCACGGGCTGGCCCATTTTCATCTCGGCCTCGATTATCAGCACATGGGGCAGCCGGATGAGGCGCTGCGTCATTTTTCCCAGGTCATCCTGTACGAGCCGGATCATGCAAAGGCTTACTTTCGGATCGGTGGTATTCTGGCGCAAAAAGGGCGCCATCACCAGGCGCGGTCCTTTTTTCAAAAAGCCAGCGAGCTGGATCCAAGCTTACCGTCGGATGGCGGCCTGCGCAAAGCCGCATCCGGACAAAAAGGGGCTTCGGAACGATGAATTTGGCGCGATACCACGTGATGATCGTCCTGGCCCTTTTGGCTGGAATTCTATTTTGCTACGGCCAAATCCGCCATTTTGGGTTTGTCAATTTGGACGATACAGTCTACGTGGTGGACAATTCCATGGTCCGCTCCGGGTTGACCGGTGACGGCATCCGCTGGGCCTTCACCACCACCGAAGGGGCGAACTGGCATCCGCTGACCTGGTTGTCCCTGATGCTGGATTCGGAGCTCTACGGATCCGGGCCGGGGGGATATCATCTCACCAACCTCATCCTGCATGCCGCCAACGCGATTCTTCTATTTGGTATTTTAATCCGGATGACCGGGGCCGTCTGGCCCAGCGCCTTTGTCGCCGGCTTCTTTGCAGTGCATCCGCTTCATGTCGAGTCGGTGGCCTGGATATCGGAAAGAAAAGATGTCCTGAGCACATTCTGGGGATTTCTGGCTATCGGATGCTACGCGGCCTATGGGAAGCATCGTCACAAAGCCGCATTCTGGGGTGCGTTTAGCTGCTTGTTCCTTGGACTGATGGCCAAACCGATGCTGGTGACCTGGCCCTTCCTGTTTCTCATGCTGGATTATTGGCCCCTTCAGCGCCTGGCACTCCCTGAGTCTGCCGGGAAGATTCCGTGGCGTCGATTGGGCGAACTGCTCATTGAGAAAATTCCGTTTTTCATGTTGGCGGCGTTCTTTTGTTGGACCACCCTGATGGCCCAGGCCGACAAGGGGGCGGTCCTGTCCATCAAGACACTTCCCCTGGCCGACCGGCTGGGAAATGCCGCCCTATCCTATATGTGGTATATTGGAAAGATGCTGTGGCCCGCCGGACTCAACGTATACTACATCCATCGGGGCCCCAGCCCAGGGATGCTGGGGGTCGCCGGAGCGGCCCTCCTCATCGCCGGCTTCAGCACCATCGCCTTTCGGACCGCCAGACGATATCCGTTTGTTCCGGTCGGATGGTTCTGGTATCTGGGGACGCTCGTCCCGGTCATCGGCCTGGTGCAGGTCGGGCTTCAGGCCCAGGCCGATCGATATGCCTACATCCCCATGATCGGGATTTACATCATCGTGGCATGGGGGGCGACGGCCATTGCCCGAAACCATCCATGGCACCGTCGCATGCTGTTTACTGCAGCACTGATCGTCCTGGTGATCCTGGGAATGAAAACGGCCCATCAGGCATCCTTCTGGATGAACAGCGAGACGCTCTTTCGGCGCGCCTTGCACATCGATCCGATGAACGATTTGGCCCACAACAATTTGGGAACCGCCTTGGAGGCCAAGGGAAACACCCGGGAGGCGGCCGAGCACTACCGTCGGGCGGTTCAACTGAATCCGTGGAACCATCCGGCCTGGAATAATCTGGCCAATACCCAGGCGTCTTCGGGCAACATATCCGCGGCATTGCAGTCCTATCAAAAGGCGATCGCGCTGTCTCCCCACGAGGCCGCCTACCGGTACAATTTCGGCAAGTGCTTGTTGGCTGCGGGAAAATCCGATGAGGCATTCACCCAGCTTGCCGAAGCGCTTCGCATCCGTCCGGAATTTGCGGAAGTCTATAATCTTATGGGCCGCATATTCGAGAATCGGGGAGACAACGAACGGGCGTTGAAATTTTATACCAAGGCACTNGAAGCCCGTCCCGATGATCCGGCGGCAATCGAAAGTGCAAACCGCATTCGACAAGGGAGGCCCTGACCCGATGACCATGGAGATGCCACAGGTCGATACGTCCGGCCGCAATACGTCCCCTGGAAGCTGGCCCACGGTGATCGGTGGGATGCTGACGGCGTTCATCGTTGTATTTTTGATGATCGAGGGCCTGCTCAACCTGACACCGCCCGTGTCACGGGACGCATTGATCCATCATCTCGCCATCCCCAAGCTCTGGCTGGCCGAAGGCGGCTTTGTGGAAATCCCTTGGGCCGATTTCTCCTATTATCCCATGACCATCAACCTGCTCTATCTTCCTGTGGTGTACGGGAATGTCGACATTGCGGCCAAATTCATCCACATGTCCTCTGGCCTCGGTATCGGCCTGTTGGTCCTATTTTATCTGAAACGGAACCTGGGCCTTCTGTGGGGTCTGTTGGGTGCTGCCATTTTTCTGACGACACCCATCGTGCAGTGGCTAGCCACATCGGCGTATATCGATCTGGGTATGACCTTCTTTACCACCGGCAGCCTTATCGCCTTTTTGTATTGGCGGGACTCCGGATACGAGCGGCTCGGGTGGCTGCTGCTTTCCGCCGCATGCATGGGAATTGCCGTCGGCTCAAAATACAATGCCTTGATCGCATGGCTGGTTCTCAGCCTGCTGCTTGTTCTGCTCTATGTCCGCGACACCCAGGCACAGGGTGCCGNCCTCGGATACGGGCTCCTGTTTGTGCTGGTTGTCGCCCTGGTGGCCTCGCCCTGGTATGTCAAGAACTTCATCCTGACCGGAAATCCATTTTACCCGCTCTTTCAGAGGATGTTTGATGTGGCTCAGCAGAATTCTCTCCCTGCCGCCATTCAGACCCAGGCCATGGAAGAATCGCGCAAGATCAGCTTTTTTGAAATGCGCCGGATTCTCTATGGCGAAAGCTTTATCGAGACGCTGCTGATTCCCCTCAGGATGTTCTTCCAGGGAAAGGACAACAGTTATCAGTACTTTCAAGGGGTTTTGAACCCGATTCTCATCCTCTTCCTTCCGTTTGTGTTTCTGGACCGGAGGCTCCGCCGCGATGCCGTATTCCTTATTTCATTCAGCGCCCTGTATATGGCNATCGCCTATTTTCTGACCCAAAAACAGGTCCGCTACCTGCTTCCAGTGCTTCCCTTTCTGTCGATTACCGCAACCATTGGAATACACCATCTGGTCTACCGATTGACGATATCGACCCGGTCCCCCTGGACACGATACGCGGTCGTTGCCGTCTGTCTGTGGCCGCTCTATTGAGCCTGAATGCGGTCTATCTGGTCCGGCACTTTCGGTACGTGGATCCGATACCCATCGTCAGCGGCCGGGAAACACGCGATGCCTATCTCAGGCGTCAGTTGCCCCATTATGAAGCGGTCTTGTATGTGAACCGCCATCTTCCCAAGGATGCGTCCCTGTTTACCATGTTCCTCGGCCGCCGGGGTTATTACCTCGAGCGATCGTATCGAAACGAACCGCAGTTCAGGCGTGCCACGCTGGGCCGGCTGGTCCGGGCCGCCAACACTCCTGAAGCCTTTTCGAGGGCGGTGAGCAACATCGGCGTTACCCATCTTCTGGTGCGAAAAGACCTGTTCGATCGATATTTACGGGATAATTATTCTGCCGAAAAGATCCGTCGACTCCACGGAAGGATTCAGAAATCATGGGATTTGGTGTATAATGCCAACGGTTATGTGATTTGGCAGGTGGCGGGGAAGGGCACACCGGAAGGGAGCCGTCGCAAGAAAGGGATAACCTAATCGATGTATAAAGAAAAGAAGGTCATCGTCGTTATGCCGGCCTATAACGCGGCCAGGACATTGGAGAAAACCTGGCATGAGGTGATGGCACAGGAAATTGTGGATCAGGTGATTTTGGTTGATGATCGGAGTCAGGATGAGACGGTGGCCATTGCCCATACGCTGCCCAATACCATTGTGCATACCCATGAAAAGAACATGGGGTATGGCGCCAACCAGAAGACGTGCTACCGGCTTGCGTTGGAGGCCGGCGGCGAGATCATTATCATGGTCCATCCGGATTACCAGTACACGCCGAAGCTGATTCCGGCTATGGCCTCGATGATCGGAAACGGATTATACCATTGTGTGCTCGGTTCCCGTATCCTTGGCGGCCAGGCCTTGAAAGGCGGGATGCCGCCTTGGAAATACGTGGCCAACCGGGTATTAACATTCATCGAGAATGCGCTCACCGGAGCCAAGTTGTCTGAATACCACACGGGATACCGTGCATTTTCCCGAGAACTGCTGGAGACGCTCCCGTTGTTACGGAATTCCGATGATTTTGTGTTCGACAATCAGATGCTGGCTCAGATCCTCTGGAATGGGTATACCATTGCCGAAGTCAGCTGTCCGACGAAATACTTTCCGGAGGCGTCGTCCATCAACCTGCCCCGCAGCATCCGCTATGGCATCNGCTGCCTGGTGACTGCCGTTCAGTTTCGATTACAAAAACTGCAATGGGCCAATACACTGATTTTTTCAAGCGCCAGGAGCCACTGATAGAATGTGCTGACGGCGAATACCTTTCCCTTGGAAACGGTGACTATGGACAAACCCGCCATTTCGATTATTATCCCTGCGTGTAATGAGGCGCAGAATATCGGAGCGATTGTTTCCCGCATCCGGAACCGACATCCCGACTATGAAATCGTCGTCGTTGATGATGGATCCACAGACGGCACCTCTGAAATCGCCTCCTCCAAGGGGGCTACGGTATATCGTCACCCCTACAATATCGGCAATGGCGCGGCGATTAAGACCGGTATTCGAAATGCTTCCGGGGACATCCTGGTGTTCATGGATGGCGACGGACAGCACGATCCGGATGACATCGCCACATTGCTGGGATTTCTGCCCGAGTACGACATGGCCGTCGGGGCCCGGTCTATGAAAGATCAGGCCTCGCTCCAGCGGGCAATTGGAAATATGGTGTACAACCGATTTGCCTCGTATGTGGCCAAATTTCCCATTGCGGATTTGACATCCGGGTTTCGCGCCGTAAAAGCCGCTGTCGCCCGACAGTTTATTTATCTGCTGCCCAACACCTATTCCTATCCGACGACCCTGACCCTGGGGGTTCTGAGAAGCGGTTTGAGCGTCAAGTACGTGCGTATCAAGATCCATAACCGCCAGAACGGCCGCAGNAAAATCAACATTATCCGCGACGGGGTCCGTTTTTTCATGATTATTACCCGGATCTGCACGCTCTTTTCCCCCCTGCGCGTTTTCCTGCCGGTCAGTTTCCTGATGTTCGTTCTGGGCTCTGTTCGGTACCTCCATTCGTTCCTGACCCAGGGCCGGTTCACCAACATGAGCGCGCTGCTGTTCGTGACGTGTGTGGTGATTTTCATGATGGGCCTGATTTCCGAGCAGATCACCCAGATGCGCTACGAACGGAGGGAGGGTCGACGAAAAGAGGATCGCATCGGCTAAACCGTCAACGGACCGGAGGGTGTCACCAGGACCCGGCGATAGGGCCGGGTTTTCCGTTGGATGGGGGCATGGCACAAAGGGTAGAGACGTGGACGACGGTGAAATGAGACATATCGCCATGCTGGGTTCCTTTCCCCCGTTGAGAGGGGTGAGCAGCTACTGCCTGGAGTTGGCCACGGCCCTGGCGGCGCGTCTGGGGGTGGAATTTCTGAGCTTCAAACACATGTACCCCGGTTTTCTGTACCCCGGTGGAAGGCTGTCCTTGGACCAAAGCTTTCCGGGCGGGGATCACCCGTCACTTACCGTCCATCGCCGGATGACCTGGTATAACCCCTTTTCCTGGGTTCGGGCGGGATTTCGCACCCAGGCCGATCTGCTCCATGCCCAATGGTGGAGTATACCTTTGGCCCCNATCTACGTGACGGTTTGCGCGGCGTTTAAAATGCGTCGCAAACCGGTGATTTTCACGGTGCACAACGTGATGGGACACGAGCGTTCCGGGTTTTTTGGGGCGATCTCCCGGGTGCTGTTTGCCCTTGGCGATCATTTTATTGTACATACCGAAGCCAATCGCCGCCAACTGGTGGCCCGCTATCAACTACCGCCCCGGCAAGTCAGTGTGATCCCCCACGGAACTCTGGATTTTCAGGTTCACGCATCGGCCGACCGGGATCGCATCCGGAGCCAGTTTGGCATCTCGCCCTCGGATAAGGTCATCTTGATGTTTGGTGCGATCCGTCCCTACAAAGGGATCGATGTCGGGATTCGCGCGTTTTCCATGATTCGGAGGGATATCCCGGAAGCCAAAATGCTGATTGCCGGAAAAGCGTGGGAAGCCTGGGACGGGTATCGGAATTTGATCGATGCCCTGGGAATCCAGGATTCGGTGATCCCCTGTCTGGAATATGTCCCGGCAGGGGAGGTCCACCGCTTTTTCGGTGCCGCGGATCTGGTCCTGTTGCCGTACCGCCGATTTGATAGCCAAAGCGGTGTCGGCGCCACGGCGGTCGCATTCCGAACCCCCATGATCGTGACGGCCGTAGGCGGGTTACCCGAACTGGTGGGCCATGCGGCTGCTGTGGTTCCCCCGGATAACCCCCAGGCCCTGGCACGCGCGGTGAAGAAGGCGTTGCAGGATGATGCGCTGATGGATGAACTGAAGACGTCCCTGGATGCGGTGGCCGATGGCTTGAATTGGAAGCACATCGCCCGATCCACCTGCGCCGTCTATGCGTCGACACTGCGGCGATCGGTGCCCGTGAGCCGTGGAATAGGAACCTCCTGATGGGATATTTTAGCGAAATACTGCCGAAATTGATCCGGTACCCCCTGGCCCGGAAAGGGCTGGCGGGTCCGGGCATGCCCATCAACCTGACCTTTTCGGTGACCAATGTCTGTCAGTCCCGCTGCAAAACATGCCGGATTTGGGACCTGTACCGCTCACATCCGGAAAAACGCCGGGAGGAGCTGACACTCGCGGAAATCCAAACCATTTTTCGATCCATGGGCCACATCTATCTGTTCAATGTGAGTGGCGGGGAGCCGTTTTTGAGGAACGATTTTGTTCAAATTGTCGCATCCGCCATCGATCATCTGACACCCGGGATCGTTCACATTCCCACCAACGCCCTGGCGGTCTATCGTGTCGAGCGCATGACCGTGGAAATTCTGGACCTGCTCCGGCGCAAGAGCCCGGAAACCCAGCTGACCATTAAACCGAGTATGGACCATATTGGTGACAAGCATGACGAGATCCGAGGGGTGAAGGGGAACTTTGAGAAAGTGTTAAGCCTATTTCACCGGCTCAAAATTAGAAAAAAAGACTATCCCAATCTGCATGTGGAGCTGGGCACCGTGGTCTCCCGATGGAACGTCGCCGACATCGAAGAGATTGCCCGAAGCATCACGGCCCTCGGTGTCGACAGCTATCGAAATGAAATCGCCGAACAGCGATCGGAGATGTTCAACACCGCCGATGAGATTACGCCGACCCCGGAGCAGTATGAGCAGGCGATCGCGTTGTTTGTCCGGGAGCTCCGGGCCAACATGAAAAGCAGGGTGCTGTTCCAACGTATCACCAACGCCTTTCGTCTGATTTACTATGATCTGGCCATCCGCATCATGAAAGAAAACCGTCAGGTGATCCCCTGTTATGCCGGGATTTCCAACGCCCACATGACACCCTACGGCGACATCTGGGCCTGCTGTACTCTGGGTTATGATCAGTCCATGGGGAATCTGAAGGATTTTCAATACGATTTCAGAAAATTGTGGGACAGTCCCCAGGCAAAACAGGTCCGACGTTTTGTCCGGGGAAAACACTGTGCCTGCCCGTTGGCCAATCAGACCTATTCCAATATTCTCATGCATCCCCATTCACTGTACCGGGTGCTGCGTGAAATGTTGGATATCGGACCCATGGATTCCGGCGGGCCCGGAAAGCCTCGGTTCAACCCCAACACCCATGCCCATGGATCGTGAACATAGAAAAACTTACCGCAGACTGGCCTTTTTGGCCCTTGCGATGGCTTTCCTCGTGGTGGCGGTGGGGTTCGCCTTCGGACCCGTCATGGGGAAAATCGGCTCCTGGGTCGTGGTGGATGATCCCCTGGAATCCGCCGATGCCGTGGTGGTCCTCAATACCGGTCTGGAGTATTATCCCCGCCTGATCCAGGCCGCTGAAATCTACACTGCCGGTGTTGTCGACTATGTCGTGATCAATGGTAACCGTAAAACCGATGTCATACGCCGGTTGGAGGCGGAGGGTTTTCGACCGTGCTGTTCCTGGTACGCCAACTCTCTGCAGGTATTGCGCATGTACGGGGTTCCCGAGGAGAAGGTCATCCCGATCAGCGCGGAAGACGCCTACGACACCATTTCCGAAGCCAGGGCCGTGGGGTGGGAAATACGGACTCGGAACTGGCAGCGGATCGTGGTCACCACGAGCAAGTTTCATACCCGTCGCGCGCGGCATATCTGGAAGATGGTGCTGGAAGGAGAGGTNGATGTGAAGGTGGCTGCCGCCCAGAGCGATCCCTATGATCCACAGCGGTGGTGGAAAAAGGGACGCCAGGTCCGGTGGGTTTTGGCGGAGTACGGCGCATGGCTGTTTTTCTGGTGGAACACCACCTTCATGGAAGGGAAGCCCTCATGAAATATCTGATCACCGGAGCCACCGGATTCATGGGGCCATATGTGATCCGGAGGCTTCTGGACCGTGGAGACCAGTGTCGCTGTCTGGTCCGCTCCAAGAAGGCCGAGGCGTTTCTGGACGAATACCCGGTGGAACTCCACAGAGGCGACGTCACCCGCGCTGAAACTCTTCAGGGGGCCGCCGAGGGGGTGGATGTGGTGCTGCATCTGGCCACCCTGGGACACATGAGCAATTTTACCGTGACCGAATCCATGTTCCATGCGGTGAACATCGAAGGGACACGGCATGTCATGGCCGAGGCGCTGCGGGGGGGAGCCGAACGGGTGGTGCATTGCAGTTCGGTGGCGGCCATGGGGATCTGCCCGGAGGTGCCGGCCGATGAAAACAGCCCCTGTCGTCCCCACCATCCCTATGGCCGCAGCAAACTCCGTGGGGAAGAGGAGGTTCGACGGATGGTTTCCGATAACGGGCTGCCGGCGGTGATCGTTCGTTTTTCCATGGTATACGGCCCCGGCGACTGGCGCGATATCCTGAAACTGACCCGAATGGCCCAAAAGGGCATGTTTCCGATGGTGGGCCGAAAACCCAAGCTGACGCCCCTGATCCACGTCCGGGATGCCGTCCGGGGGTTGCTCATGGCAGCCGAAAAGGGAAGACCGGGGGAGACCTATTTGATGACCAACCGCGATTCGATACCGTTCGATGACCTTCGGAAGATCCTTCAGGCGGCATTGGGAGTGCGGCGAATCCCCGTGTATGTGCCCGAATGGGCCGCCCTGGCGGCGGCGACGGTGATCGAAAAAAGCTTCGGCGTCCTGGGGAAAGCCCCGCCGGTGGCCCGCAAGAATATTGAGTCGACCCTGGCCGATCGGAGTTTTTCCATTGATAAAGCCGCGGGAGAACTTGGATTCGAACCGGAGGTGGACCCGAAGGCCGGGCTCACGGAGACCGTCGCCTGGTATCGGGCGCAAGGATGGATTTAAGATGATGGAAGAAAGGGAAGTTTTCGGGGTAACCTATGATCGGTATGTGCTGCTTCAGCTTCACCGGGAAATGACCGGTGCCCTCGGGCTGAAGACGGTTGTTGAAATGCCCAGCCATGGCGCCAAGGCCGCCGGATCGCTATATTCCATCGGCTTTGGCAAGGCCGGTTGCCGGGTAACCCTGGTCAATCCGGAGATGGATATGATGTACGGCTGGGAAGAACTGGGAATGGAGGACCGGGTAGAAACGGTTTCCGATCTGGATATCTACCGGAGTCCCTTTGAAGACAGCACGTTTGACATGGCCTGGAATTTTGTGACCTGGACCGAACTGACCGAGCCGGCCCGGTTTCTACGCGAGATGAAACGGATCTCCAGGNGGTATGTCATGCTGGTGACCTGCAATAACTTTCAACCCGGCTATCCCTGGCATCGACTGCTCCATAAAATTTACGGCTTTCCCTGGACCCACGGCAACGTCCGCTACAATCACATCGGCCGCGTGCGGCGCATGTTCCGGCGGGCAGGACTCGATGTCATGGAGTACGGCGCCATCGANACCCCGGGATGGCCCGACCCCAGCGGTCCTCGGGATGTCCGTCTGCACCGCAGATACGCCGTGACCGGCCCGGAGCCCTCGAGAAAAAAACCGGTGTGGCGCGTTCCCATCATCGCCTATGCCAAGACCGGTCAATTTCCCGGATGGATGAAGCTCCTGGGAAAATGGGACATGACCTTTCGGAAAGGCGTCTTCAAACTTCCCATGAGTCATTTATTCTATGTGCTGGGAATTAAAAGCGACGGTGAACCGCTTTAGGGAAGTTTCCGGCAATAGAGGTCGACCATATCCCCGATACCCCATGGCAGCGGCACCATATTGAGTTTGAACGCCATTTTTCTTGTCCGGTGCAAAGGGCCTCTCATCCGCGGCGGTGCAGTGACAGGGTCTCCTGAAATGTTCCGGTCTGTGTGTTTTCCTTCGGGGATGCTGCCGATTCGAAATATCCGATTCAATGGAACGTCGAAGGGGAGCCATGAGACGACGCCCTGGACCAGACTGTGCACTTTTATCGTATGATCGGCCCGTTCGATAGTCATGTGTCGCGCTGACAGGAGCTGCTCGATGTAGCGCATCGTGAAGTAATTCAAGTGGGTGGCCATGATATACCGCCAGCGCTCCCGAAATATCCGGGCGGGCCATCCGGATGCGTTTGGAATCGCAAGAACCAGGATGCCCCCAGGGACCAGCAGGTCAATGCATTGTTCCAAAAACCGGATATGGTCCGACACATGCTCGAACACGTCCCATAAGGTGACCACGTCGTACACACCGGATCGGCACTCCATATTTTCTAAAAACCCCTCACGTACCCGGATTCCAAATTGCTCGTAACAGAATCGCACGGCGTCCGATCGTGGCTCGAGCCCTTCCACCTCCCAGCCGTCATTTCGGGCCGTGTTCAAAAAGTAGCCCAGCCCCGATCCGATATCCAGCAAACGCCCCCTCCGGGGCATGAGTCTGGACAGCCGCTTCAGCCGAAGGGGAAATCCTCCTTGGCTTTCATTCCTATAGTTCAGGCCATAGACGGGCTGGTCGCTGTATAGCCGTCTCAGCTCTTGGTGTGTCGGAAACGGATCCCGCCAGCCAAAGCCGCAGCTTCGGCACCACAATACCGCCAGCATGTCATGGCCGGCTTCGAAATTCCAACGGTCACGGATTGTTTTTTGCCCACAGGAAGGGCAGGCGGATTCACATGATGGGTCTGAAACTATGAGATACGTTAGGGTCCGGGATGCGTGGGTATCGGGTCAGCGTCGGTTGTAAGGGGAAGATGTGGCCTCATGATACACTGTTTCATATTGGCTCAGCATACGGTCAACGGTGAACCTCTCGAGGAATCGCTGATACGCCGAAGCAGCCAATTCCCGGCGCCGGGCAGGATGTAAGAGCAGCGTATCGATGTGGTCCGCGAGACCCTCAGCGTCACGGGAAGCACTCAGCAGGCCGGTTTTCCCCGGAATGACGGCCTCGGGAATGCCCCCGGCCCGGGATGCGACGACCGGTAATTGACATGCCATCGCCTCCAGCACGGTGAGGGCCGGATGATCGGCCAGGGTCGGAAGTACCAGCAGGTCCGCCGCATTATAGTACCGGTTCATATCGTTTCTGGATTCCCCCCTGGCAAAGGTCACCGGAACCGGAAAATTTTNGGGGAAGCGCGAGCGGGTCGCCGATATACAGCAAATGTAAATTCGGATGTTTGTTCCCGAGCAATTCGAGGGCGTTGCACAGAACCATCCATCCTTTTCTCCAGGCGGGAAATTGGCCGGCAATCTTTTTTCCTCCGCAGAATAGAATCACTTTCTTTTCTGGCGCGATATTCAGGTGAGACCGGATGGATGCGTCCTGAATATGAAAAAACACCGATGGATCCACGCCATTGTGGATGACCCGGACCGGATGCCGGTGCAACGCACTGGTTTTCATCAGGGATGCCAGCCAGTGGCTCGGGCTGACAATGTGAAGATGGGATATCGCATATACACTTTCTTTCAGAAGTCGGTTGACCTGTACCATCCAGGTCGACCATGTCGGACAATGGCGACATTTTTCCAACATGCCGGTACAATCCGGTATGATCGGCCAGCCGACCATGCATAAGGGCCATAGATCATGCAGGGTCCACACCATGGGATAGACCCGTGAAAAGAGAAGTACACCCAAGGAGAAGGTTCTCAGGTTGATATTGTGGACATGGATAATATCCGGATGAAACGATTGTAACAGGGTATGCAATTTTGCCAGCAGCAATGGATTGGCATAATGAAATACGAGGTTTGCTCCCTGATGTTTGAGCACCCTCAAGTCATATCCGTCCTGGCGCGATCTACCCGCCGATTTTCCCGAGCTGACGAACAGAACCTCATGACCCCGTCGGGACATGCCACGGGCCACATCCAACGCCACTTCAGATGCGCCACCATGATCCAGCGATGCTGCGAGGATACATATCTTCATGTCATTTTAGATTTCTGAGATAGCCGCAAATGAGGCGGTGGTGGGACTGAGCATCCGTATGGTCGTGGGTATAGGATCGGATCTTCGAACGCATCTCTTTGTAGGCGTCCTGGCCGCCGTTCTGGGCGATGGCCGCCAACCGGCGTTCGAGCTCCCGGTAGCTTCGGCATTTGGCGCCAGGCGTCATGGCCTCATAATTAAAATACATTTCCCGATCACTGCTCAAATACTCTTCCAGGTCGAACGGGAAAAACAAAATCGGTCGATCAAGAAGTAAAAAGTCGAAGAAGATGGATGAGTAATCGGTGATCAGAATATCGGTCAACGCCATGAGGGGGTATACATCACCCAGCGGGGCGTATTCCAGAAGGTTTGGATACTGGTGGATCGGATGGCACCCGTTCATGACAGGATGCAATTTCAGTACGACCAAAAGGCTGTGTTGCTGGGCGAATTCGGACAAACGCGGCAGAGGGATTTCGGATTGAAAGGGGTCCTGCATGTCCTTGCGGAAGGTCGGGACGTACAGGACAATAGACCGTCCCTCTTCGCGGGCGATTTGGACCGTTTCCACAGCCGGTTTGTCCACATTGACCGATGACAGCCGGTATGTCCCATGGCCGCGGTCCGGCCGGGCGAGCAGGATGTCATTTCGGGGATAACCGCAGGGGAGAAACTGTCGGGCGTGAAAACAGCCCTGGAATGCATCTTCTATGAATCTCTGTGACGTGGTCACCACCGCATCATAAACCGGATACCGTCCCAGCATGGCTTTCTGAAAATTTAGAATCGGCCGGAGCAACGGCGGCGTCCCGGCCAGGCGTTTCTGATAGACATCCAGTTCGATGTGTTTCAACGGGGCACCGTGCCAAATTTGCACCAGAGTGGTTCCGCGGGTCAGCGGATAAACGCCGAAATTGAACCAGCCCGCCTGATCCGTGACCAACGTTCCACAGCGGAGCAAGAGCCAAAATGAATGCCAGGAGGGATGGATAATGGACTCTGCCCCAGCCTCGGTAATGCGTGCTTGAATCTCATGACTGCTCGTGAGCATGATGACCCGTTCGCNATTCCGGACCAGGGCGGTCGCATACATGAAGAAGTATTTACTGTTGTCTGCAAAAACGCGTCCGGGTCGACCCAAAACCACCGTCAGCCCCGGATTTCTCGGGACGAGCCATGTCAGGGGGTATCCGAACAGCCAACCCAGGAGTGCGGCCAGGGTCGGCCCTGCCGCACGAAGTCCTTCAGAAATCCATTTGGCAATGGTTATCGGCCCCATGTTATCGATCGCGTTCCGTATTGATGCCGGTTCTTAACGGTATGGCTCGAGGTTTGGAAGGGAGACCCGTGGACAGGGAAAAGATATGTTGGCATCAGGCCAGAAACGGCTGTGGGCAAAGCGGGACGATAGGACCGGCGGCCTCCTGTGGCGGGTCGTCGTCATNTCATCTGGGTACCGTTTTTCTGGTAGGCCTGCACGGCGGCCAAATCTTCCTCGAAATCGATTTCTCTGCAAAAATGGGGACCGACATCCACGGGTTTAATGCGCAATTGATGGCTGACGGTTAAATTTTCCATCGCCTTTTCAAAGTAATCCGAATCATCCACCCGGATCAGTTCATCCCGCAACATCGACACCTCCGATTTTAAAATCACATTGATCCCGAGGGCCTCCCCCAGAGCATGATCCACCGTCTTGGATAAATGACGGATATATCCCTGTTTGTTGAGGTCGTATTTTATCTCCTCGGCCCCACATTTTTTTTTATCCACGAGACACGCCGACGCATTTGCCGCCATGAGCAAATCCAATATCTCGTGATCAAAGAACACATCGCCATTCATCCAGATCACATCGTCATCGATCTTTGTCAAAGCCGACAGCAGGCTTTTGGCAGTATTGGTTCGCGCGTAAGCACTGTTGTAGACAAACAGCACGTCCGGAAATTTTTCCATAATGATTTCTTTTTTATATCCCACCACAAGATAAATGTTTCGGATTTGTGGTTTTTTTAAAAGCTTTTCGATTTGGTAATCCAGAATGGTTTTTTCATCATTTAATGAGGTCAGTGGTTTTGGAATTAATGATCCCAATCGGGTTCCCATTCCTGCGGCTAAGATAACGGCTTCCATAGTATACCCATCTTAAGTGTTTTCCAGGTTACGGCGTCTCACCGGTTGTTGCATCTAGAACAACTGATTGAAATCGACTCTTGGGAAAACCTTTAATTTTCCGCCTCGGGTCGCATTAAAAATGCATCCGCCGATGTGTTCAACAGATGCTCGCGCTTTTTTAAAGGCTAACTTCTGCCGGTCTAATTTGGGTTCCACCCATTTTTCGCCAGATTTGCGATAGTTCGGGTGAAAATGGTTGGATTCACCATCTGAAATGAGCATTCTCCCCTGTTTCAGGGAGGGCTCCGAAAAGCTGAAGTCAACACCAATCAAGTAGATCTCCCGAATACCCATATAACAGGCCAGCTGAATGAACGCATAAAGCACGGTCCGCCCCGCATATACCTTGTTGAGAGAGTCCACTTCAAAGCCAGGTGGTTTGGGGTAGCGGTTCACATAGTAAATGTATCTGAAGTAGATGGCATCATCAAAAGGTGTCCCCCAGAGGGTTTTCGCCTGGCTGGGAAAGAATTTTGTAAAGCCCGACAACGCATTAATCCGATGATAGTTCTGCTTGGCGACGAGGTCGTCTGTGACCGCATAATAGGTGGGACGCCAATTTGTCTCATCGAATGCCAAGTAAATTTTATTTGCGGCAAACGTAATCTCATCCGTCAGGCGATTCAGATCCGCTATTCTTAAGCTGGGTCCGTTGCCGATGATAAAACACCGGCGTCCGGAATGCTTATTCCTCAGGCTGGCCAATAATTTTTCGTTCTCGGATAGATACACACCCCGTCGAGCTGTTTCAAAACGGAAGCTGACCCATGCCCGTAGAGGCAGCGATTTTAGGACAGGAACAATTCTATTTCTTTTTTTATAATAAAATGTCGGATTTATACTATTCAACATGAGTGCGGGGCTTATTTTCGGCCTTCTTTATAGATGGACTCTACCAGACGCATCACTTTAAGCGCGTCATCGCTGTTCCCCATTGGTCGTTCTTTTTTCCCGACAATACAATCGTAAAATTCTTCAATCTCAAACCGCCAGGAATCATCGCGATCAAAATATATATTTTCCTCACGGGGTCGGCCGAATGCGAACGTTTCGTTTTCGAACTGTTTTTTGGCGAACGTAATGTATTCGTCCCCATAGCTGCGGGTGGATGTCAATATTCCATTGATGGATAGGTAACCGTTTTCCATGAATACATCCAGAGCGAATTTATGCTTCCACTGGGTAGCACTGGAATGAACCATGGCGACCCGCCCGTCAGATGTTTTCATGATGATGAAGGCATTGTCTTCAAGGGGCGCGCGCCAGTAGAGATTTTCCACAAAGCTTTTCACTTCAATAAAATCACCGACCAGGTACAGCATCAAATCCAGCATGTGGATCCCCTGATCGAGAAGAATGCCGCCCCCGGCCAATTCCTTGTCAAGACGCCAATTTTTTTCAAACCCGAGACCACCGGCCTTTCCGTATGTGCCCCGTGCACACAGCACATTTCCGAATCGGCCGCTATCGATGATCGCCTTGGCCTCCATGACCGAATAATGGAACCGGTGGTTGAAGCCATATTTCAGGACAGGATCGTTTGCCTTTTTTTCAGCATCGATCACATGCTCGACATCAGACACACGTCGCCCGGGTGGTTTTTCACACAGTACATGAATGTTTTTACGTAATGCGGCACAGACAATTTCCGGTGCGACATTGTTATAGGTGCATACGACGACGGCGTCGAGTTCGACGGTTTCAATAAGTTCTTCCCAGGATGAAAAGAATCTGAGCCCCGGAAATTCATTTTGTATCAGCTGGTCCATGTCGCACACCGCAATGACATCGAAATGTGGATGGGCATCGAGAACCGCTTTGCGAATCCGTCCCATTTTGCCCATGCCGATGATTGCCGTTTTCAGCTTCATAGTGATTTATCTCCGCCTAGCCACGCAGCGCAGGTGCGAGCTTAAGTTGTTTCGCTGCAGAAAGCCCTGCATACGTTCCAGGAATTTTTCATCCTTTGTATCGAGAATGTATCGCTGGAAAAACTGATCATGGGGAATTCGGTCCACGGCGTTCTTGATGTAACGCATATCCAGAAGACCCGGCGTTGTCAGTTCCAGAACCTCAAATCCCGACTTCTCCAGTAACAGCTTAAGCTCTTGGGGAGACGGCAGGTAAATGTGGTCCAGGGGAAATATGTTTTCCGAATTCTCGCGTAGCGTTAGAATGTCAAAACCGGAACCTGACCGGCATGCCGCGATCAGCAATCCTCCCGGGCGTAACCGCTGGTAGATGTTCCGTAGGAAAGCATCGGGAATCTGGACACGCTGGAGCACATCGATCAAACTCACGATGTCAGCGGATTCCATGGAGGGTCCTTTTCGGGTTATCGGCGGCAACGGTTCTTCGGCGGAGAGCTCATCAACAAAGCTCGCGGTGCCGAGCGTGTCGATCCAGCCGATATATTTTCCTCCCCAATCGATCACCCTGTATGTGTCGTTACCCAAGTATCGGTGAATGCGGCCTTCCATCCAGCCAATCTGATGTTCCCACAAATCACGCCGACGGCGGATGACCTGATCTTGATATTCCCGCGAGCCCCTGACCCGTGCCAGTTCAGACTCGTGAAAATACTGAAAGATGACAGCGGCATCCGGAATATGGGCGATTCCGATGGACCAGGTCAGTGGGCACATCGCATAGGCCACACCCCATTTTTCAAACAGGATTTCTGTCCTGTCGGTCCGGCAGACGGGGCAAGGTTGAATGATCTGCGGACGCTCGATATGTTCGACAAATTGCCGCGCAAGATTGCGTTCCTTTTCGAAGATCAAATCGGGATGAATATCCTCCTCCCGGATCGTTTCATCCATGAACTCGTAGCGAATCATAGCTATACCTGTTCTTTTTGAGTATGACGGCGGCCTGGATGCTCAGGACCGTGTTCTGGGTTAAATGGCTTCGATAACAGATCCTTTGACCATGCTCAATCCATCTGGATATTCAGGTCGCGGAGTAAATTGCGCACGGCCGTCTCTTCCATGGAGCGGCGACATTGAAGTGTGTAAGTACTGATATGGGGCGTGAGCAACACCTGGGACAGTTCTGTTAACGGGCCGTGGTAAGGCTCATCGGAAAATACATCCAACCAGGCGCCGGAGACGGTGTTGTTTTTGACCGACCGCATCAACGCAGTTTCATCGATCAATGAACCGCGTGCCGAATTCAGGATGATGACTCCCGGTTTCATCTTCAAAAACTCGGCAGGGCCCAGGATAAGATCGGAACCGCTGGCATGCAGGGAGATGACATCCGCCAGCCTGAGGCCTTCCGACATGGATACCAGCGTCTCGTCTTCGGCAAGATCGGACGGTTTCAAAACCGGATCACAAATTAGCAGATGGGTTCGGAAATACCGGAGGTGTTCCCCAAACCGTCTTCCGATGCGGCCGTACCCGATCATCAGAACGTTTGAATCTTTTAATCCTTTTCCAATGCGTTTCTGCCATACGCCCTGGTGAAGATCCGTATTGAATGCCGGTAATCGTCGTTTGAGCGCCAGAAGCGAGGTTAGACACATCTCGGCAACGGCCTCGGTAGGGCCTTCGGGAGTGTTGGACACCTTGATGGCCAGTTCGGCAGCTGCGGTCTGATCCACGTTGTCCATACCAATACCCACCCTGGCAATGGCTTTCAGCTTCCGGGCGGATTCAAGTACGTCTCGATTCAATGGCTCAAGGCCGGCAATGAGTCCATCCGCGTGTTCAAGATGTGGAATGATTTCCTGCTGGCTCAAACGCCTTCCATACGGGTTTGGGATGATATCAACCGACGCCTGCTCCAGGAGTTGAAGGGGGGTGCTGTCTTTTTCAGCAAAAGAAGAGGGACCTATCGCAATCCGCATGTGGATATCCTTTCCTCCATCTACGATCGGTTCTGATCTATTTAATGAAAGCTGTCGGCGCGTGACACTTCGGCCGACGTGAGTCCCATGCCGGGAGGATTCTCAACACAGTAATAATACCCCTGATTTCTTTGGCCATGGAATCCGATGCGCCGTTCGGCAAACATCTGAATGACCAGGTCGGGTTGTACATGCTCGATCAATGATATCGGGAATCGGCTGGCGGCAGCCAGCGGCGTATCCCAGAGATTGACCAATATCGTGTCTCTAAAGGCCTCTGACAGATAGTCGCCAAAACGTGCCATATAGGAGTCGCCGAGGACAAGAACCGTGGCCGGGAATGCGTTGGGGTTTACCCTTTTCAAGACCCGGGCTCGAGGAGGCAGAAACGCTTTGATATGATCCGCAGGAGCTACATGCCAGCCCCAACCGGTTCGGGGTAAGGGGATAACTTCTTCTTCCTGTAATGGAACACCCATGACCCGTCCAAAGTTCCCGGGTGAAAAAATCACGGTTTCGTGTTTCATCGCTGGAAGCCTGNGCGTTCGAAATCGGGAGTTGCTTGTTGATAGTATTTCGATAATATGCGCAGTAACGATGCTTGCTCCGAGATGATTCCAGTGGGTATCGATTTTGTAGTAAACTTGTTCATGATTGGCGAATTCGCGCAGGATATGAAAGGCGTCAACCGTTGATTTCGGCAAGTCTTCGTTCAGTTGGTGAACGAGATACTCTCCCCTGGAAGGTCCGTCTCCCCGATGAACGGCCTCAGGCATAAATTGCGGATAGATGTTGTGCTTATTGGGAACAATGACATTCAGGAAAGTGATCCCGAAGCTCGAGAGCCAAGCTTCTTTTTGAATCAATGATCGCTTAATCTGGTTAAGGTGTTCAGCGGACAGACGATCTTTCCTCTCATGATCGCGGATCATGGAAACCGTCCCATAAAAAATCCACCCGTCTCTGGCGGGAAGGGCGACCCTGTCTGTTGAGGAATTGAATACGTAGTACCTGGTTGAATTGCTCATCATCACTAGAGGTTTCCGTAAAGCGAAATGATCATTCAGGTATCTTTCGAACTTTTCACAGGTACCTTTTATGTTTTTTGAGATGATATTGTCCAAGATATGAGATGATTGAGCCAATCGTCGATTTTCGCTGAAATTAACCAAAAATTCATAATTCATTAGTGTTAGAAAAAAATTGAAGTAGATCACGCATACAAAAAACAGTGACAGTATGACAGCACCCGGTTTATCAATGGTGCGATGATTTCGATGTGTCTGCATGGACCGGTTTAAAAACGGAAATAGATAAAGGCTTTATATGTTTGGGCGGACATGGTGCCTAACGAAAGAAGAAATAGAACTCCCATGAAAAAAGCGAACCCGATGCTACGGGCACCTGAGAAAATTTTCTGAAACACCATGGGTGATTGGTTGGAAAAATCAAACCGTGACGACCATTTTTCAATGGTTTGTACAATGGGTACCGAACAGAGGCATCCTACAACAAAAATGAACAATTCATAGCTATCGGCGACGGTTCTCAACTGAACGAGCGGCTCATTCCAGTCGCTTACCGACATTAGAGATTGAAGATACATGACCGCGTGATCCATACTCGGTGAGCGAAACAAAATCCAGCCGATGGAGACAATCGACAGGACATAAACATGGCGCAGGGCATTGGGTAACCTATGTATCATGTTGCCAAATGAGGTCCGTTCTAGAAATAAAAAAAGACCGTGGTATAAGCCCCAGAACACATAGGTCCAGTTGGCGCCGTGCCATAGACCGCAAAGAAAAAACACGGCAAACAGGTTAATGCAGGTCCGGGTCGATCCGAGGCGACTTCCCCCCAATGGTATGTACACGTAATCGCGGAAAAAACGTGATAAGGTCATATGCCACCGATGCCAGAATTCACGAATACTTTTGGAAATATACGGGTAGTCGAAATTTTCGGGAAACCGAAAACCGAACATTCTGCCCAATCCGATCGCCATGTCCGAATATCCTGAGAAATCGAAATATATTTGAAGTGCAAAACAAAGGGCGCCGAAAATCGCCAGTGGCGGAGTAAGGTCCGAGGCGCCGAGTGCGAATATGTTATCGACGGGTACGGCAATGGTGTCGGCGATAATCAATTTTTTCGCCATTCCAATGATAAATCTCACAATGCCGTCACAAATATGTTTCCTGCATTCAATGTTTAAGTGCAACACTCGGCCTTAAAGACTTCCGGCGGTGTTTTGAATTTCAAGCATTTTCTTGGCCGGTTGTTAAGCCAGTGT